>JAABUQ010000403.1_pt1 | contig 100015 bp, 78 predicted proteins | sample 5560001 | NCBI WGS metagenome assembly JAABUQ01 (sample SAMN10711888, study PRJNA513371) | rock metagenome | isolation source: Antarctica rocks | place: Antarctica: Victoria Land, Finger Mt nord | collected 2015-12-18
AGCTTGAACTGGAAGCGGCTCAATGCAGCGTTAGATGAGGGCTATATGCTGCAAGCCCTCCAAGGATTTGCGAAAGGTTAGATGCGCCGGCCCTGCCCCCCCCGTTCCATCCGTGTGGCGGAAGAGCGATCTCAGCTACAGTCTGACCTGACAAGTTTCGACGGCGAGCTAGGGGAAATGCAAGGTTTTCGGGTAATTTGGAGGGCCTGGTGATGATCGAAGTCCAGAATCAACATATTCTTAGGACGATTCGAGAGTTTGGAAGTCTAATCAAGCTCAGCCATACCCTATTCGCGCTGCCTTTCGCCCTTCTCGGCGCGACACTCGCCGCGCACGGGCCCGACGGCTGGCGCGGCCGGGGTCGAGACTGGCTGGGCATCCTGCTCGCCATGGTCACGGCCCGGTCGGCGGCGATGGCCTTCAACCGCTGGGCCGATCGGCGGATTGACGCCCTCAACCCGCGGACTGCGGCCCGGCACCTCCCGGCGGGCAGACTCTCGGCCGGCTCGGTCGCGCTCTTCACGTCGGTCGCGTCGGCGGGATTCGTCGCCTCGACGCTCCTGTTCCTGCCCAATCCGTGGCCGATCCGGCTCTCGGTCCCGGTCCTGCTCTGGCTGCTCGGCTATTCGTTCGCGAAACGATGGACGAACCTGGCCCACGCCTGGCTCGGCCTCGCCCTGGCCCTCGCGCCCGCCTGTGCCTGGATCGCCCTGCGGGCTGCGATCGCCTGGTCGCCCCTCCTGCTGGGAGGAGCCGTGCTGACCTGGGTGACGGGCTTCGACATCATCTACGCCTGCCAGGACGAGGCCTTCGACCGGGCCCACGGGCTCCGCAGCCTGCCCGCTCGCCTGGGGAGCCGTCGTGCCCTGGGGCTCGCCGCCGTCGCGCACGCGGCGACCGTCGCCTTCCTCGTCGGCCTCGGCCTGGCCTACCCGATGGGGACGATCTACTTCGTCGGCGTCGCCGTCGTCGCCCTGCTGCTCGTCTACGAGCACGCGATCGTCCGGCCCGACGACCTGACGCGGGTCAACGTGGCCTTCTTCCGCGTGAACGTGGCGATCAGCGTGGGCCTGCTCGTCGTCGGCCTCGCGGACCTGATCGTCCGACGATGAACCGCCCCGGGGCCGGACAGATCTATTCCTCGACCCGCCCGAGTTCCCCCGAGGCGATCATCCGATCGAGGCCGACCCGGAAGCGCGAGAAGGCCCGGGCCCGATGGCTGAGCTGCGACTTCACCAGGGGGCTCAGCTCGCCGAAGGTCCGGTGGTATTCGGGGATGAGGAAGAGGGGGTCGTAGCCGAAGCCGCCCGCGCCCCTCGGTCCTCGCGTGATCCGCCCGCGGCAGAGGCCCTCGGCCTCGAGGCGGACCGTGCCCGAGGGGTCGGCGAGGGCGAGGGTGCAGACGAACGCCGCGCCCCGGTCCTCGTCGGCGACCCCGGCCAGCCTCGACAGGACCAGGGCGGTGTTCGCGTCGTCGTCGCCGTGGGTGCCCGCATAACGGGCCGAGAGGACGCCGGGCTCGCCGACGAGCGCGTCCACCGCCAGGCCCGAGTCGTCGGCGACGACCCAGTGCCCGACGGCCCGTGCCGTCTCCGCCGCCTTCTTGCGGGCGTTGCCCGCGAAGGTCGGCTCGTCCTCGATCACGTCGGGCAGCGTGGGCCACTCGTCGAGGGTACGCAGGAGGAGTCGGGCCAGCCGCGGGTGGTGCTCCCACGGCGGCCTCATCAGGAGGGCGATCTCTCCCTCCTTCTTGACGTTCCTGGTCCCCAGGACGATCGTGATCGGTGCCGTCTCGACGGTCATGATGTGGGAAAAACCTTGGCTTTGACTCGGCCCGAACGCGACACGACCGGGCATCAAGCCGTCATCGCCGCTTGATCTCGCTCAGGTCGGTCAGGGACGTGGCGGGGGCGATCATGGTCCCGGAGATCTTCTTCGACAGCAGGCTGGTGGCCATCTTGAGCATGCTGTCGCGGAGCTTGACGGCCGCCGGGTCGCTCGGCGAGTTGAAGGCGCCGATCATGACCTTGCTCGAATAGCGGTCGTGGTAGACGTAGGGGACGTACCCGGTCTGCCTGACCTCGTCGTCGCGTGCGAGCGCGGCGGCCATCCGCTCGGCGTCGTCGTGGGCGGTCGCGAGCGGGCTCCGCTTGAGCTCGAGCATGTTCGTGAAATGCCCCTGGGCCTTCCGCGCGTCGACATCGTAGGAGGACAGGCCGTGGAACTCGGCCACCTGCAGCGAATACCGGCCCGGGCAGGTGAAGATGCTGTGCGGCCCCTGGTTGATCTTCTGGATCATGACGTCGGGCTTGCGGGGGAAGAGGACCTCGGCCGGGGCGTAGGGGTTCGTCGTCTGGATCGCGGTCTTGAGGCCGTTGGTCTTGAGCGTCCCGTGCCAATCCGGGAGGGTATTCAGGCAGGCGGGCCGGATCTTCTTGACCTTGTGGGCCAGCCTGGCCGCGTCCTCGAGGGTCCTCTCGTTGCCGACGAGCACGGCCGCCTCGTCCTTGACCCGCTCGGCCTCCGGGAAGCTGATCATCGGCCGGTTGACGCCGGGCGCGGCCGTCGGCGGGACCCCGCGGATCATGCTCCGCATCGGGAAGTCCTTGGGCCGGAAGACGTAGGCGGGCAGCCCGAACTGCGACCGCAGCTCCATCGCCAGGATCTGGGCATACTTGTCCGAATTCTGGCCCTTGAAGGTGTGCGCCATGACCATGAAGGGCCCGTTCTCCTGGGTCAGCAGGTAGGGCTCGATCGGCTCGGCGGGCAGCGGGATGTTCGAGGCCGGCAGATCCTTGGGGTTGGTCGGGTCGGGGACGACGAAGTTCGACGGCTTCACGTCGGCGTCGCCGGCCGTCCGCGTCCCGGGGGCCGAGGCCGGCGTCCCGCCCTCCGCCGGGTTCGAGGGCATCGGCCTGGGGGCCGGCACGCTCCTCGGGTTCGGTGCCGAGCCGCGACGGAAGAGCTGCGCCTCGGCGGCGGCCGTTGCGCCCAGGCCGAAGGCCAGGGCCATCAAGACGGTCGGAGTCTTCATGGGCGATCCCCCATCCTTGTCGGGTTCGCGGGCTCGATCCGAGGTCGGGTCTGTGTCGCGTCGAGGTGGGGGACCGTGGGTGCATAACGGGCGACAAGCGGGCCGGAGTCTATCAGAGGCCCCGGGGCTCGGCCAGTGCGATTCTCGCCGGCCCGCCCTTCAGGTGGCGAACGGCCAGTCGGCCCCCAAGGCATCGCGCTGGAGCTGCCGGAGGCGGTCGAGGCCGGACTCGGCCAGGTCGAGCAGCGCGGTGAGCTGGCCCCGGGAGAAGGTGCCCCCCTCGCCCGTGCCCTGCACCTCGACAAGGCCGCCTCCCCCGAGGCGGACGACGTTGAGGTCAACCGCGGCGGACGAGTCCTCGACGTAGTCGAGGTCGAGGACCGGCTCGCCCCCGACGATCCCGACGCTGACGGCCGCGAGGCTGTCGCGGAGGACCCCGCGCGGGTCGCCGATCCGGGCCTTCACGGCATCGGCGACGGCGACGAAGGCGGCGGTGATCGCGGCGGTCCTGGTCCCGCCGTCGGCCTCGACCACGTCCGCATCGACGTGGATCGTCCACGGACCGAGGGCCCTCGTGTCGACGATCGCCCGCAGGCTCCGGCCGATGAGCCGCTGGATCTCGGTCGACCTGCCGTCGGCGCGGCGGTCCTTCCGGGTCGTCGTGCTGCCGGGGAGCATCGCATACTCCGCGGTCAGCCAGCCGACCCCCTTGCCTTCGAGGAAGGGCGGGACCTTGTCCGACACGTGCGCCGTCACGAGCACGGTCGTCGCCCCCGACCGGTAGAGGACGCTCCCCGGGCTGGTCCGGACGAAACCGCGCTGGAGGCTGATGGGCCGGAGGTCGGACGGAGATCGGCCGTCGTGGCGGGGCATGGCGCGGGCTGCCGTTCTCGAAGGGGGACCGGGCTCAACGTGCGTCCGTGAGGAGCCAGTCGAGCAGCGCGACCTGGAAATGGAGCCGGTTCGCGGCCTGGGGGATGACCCGGCTGCGCGGCGAGTCGAGCACCTCGTCGCTGACCTCCTCGCCCCGATGGGCCGGGAGGCAGTGGAGGAAGATCGCGCCGGGATCGGCCCGCGCGAGGAGTTCGGCGTTCACCTGATAGGGCGTGAAGGCGAGGCGGCGGACGGCGGCCTCCCCCTCCTGTCCCATGCTCGTCCAGACGTCCGTATAGACGACCTGCGACCCGGCGACGGCACGCCGAGGGTCGTGCTCGACCGCGAGGGACGCCCCGGGGAAGGCCCGCTCGAATCGGTCGCGGAAGGGGGCCGGGAAGCCGTAGTCCGGGGGCGAGGCCAGGACGAAGTCGACGCCGAACAGGGCCGAGGCGACGGCCAGCGACCGCGCGACGTTGTTGCCGTCGCCGACGAAGACGAGCCTGATCCGGGCGTCGAGCCGGCCGAACGCCTCCCGGATCGTCAGGAGGTCGGCCATCGCCTGGCACGGGTGGGCGTCGTCCGAGAGGGCGTTGACGATCGGGATCGAGGCGTGGCGGGCGAGCTCCTCGACGATCGCGTGGGCGAACGTCCGGATCGTCAGGGCGTCGACGTACTGGCTGATGACGCGTGCGAAGTCGCGGACGCTCTCGCGGACCCCGAGGCCGACATCCTCCCCCTTGAGGAAGGTCGAGGCGCCGCCGAGCCGGGTCATGGCGGCCTCGAAGCTCACGCGGGTCCGCAGCGACGGCTTCTCGAAGATCAGGCCGAGCGTCTTGCCGGCCGCGTGGCCGGGGGTCGCGAACGGCCGCGCCTTGAGCGTCGAGGCCCGGTCGAGGAGCATCCGCGCCTCGTCGCGGTCGATGTCGAACAGGTCGAGGAAATGGCGGGGCATCGGGCCGTCCTCCCCGCGCTCAGGCGGCATCGGGCAGCGACCGGATGGCGTCGAGGAGCACCGCGCACCCCTCGTCGACCTGTTCGTCGGCGATGTTGAGCGCGGGCAGGAGCCGGACGACGTTGCCGTGGGTCGCGTTGATCAGGAGCCCTCGTTCCAGGCAGTCGGCCACGACCGATCCCGCGTCGACCGCCAGCTCCAGCCCGATCATCACGCCCATGATCCGGACGTCCTTGACGAGGTCGGGCCTCGCGCCGCGGATCGTCTCGAAGTGGCCGCGGAACCGCTCGCCGACGGCCTTGCCGCGGCCGAGGAGGCCGTCCGCCTCGATCGTCTCGATGGTGGCGATCCCGGCCCGGCAGGCGATCGGATTGCCGCCGAACGTGCTGGCGTGCATCCCCGGCTTGAGGGTCGCGGCGACCTCATCCGTCGCCATCATCACCCCGGCCGCCACGCCGCCTGCCAGGGCCTTGGCGCAGGTGAGGATGTGGGGCTCGATCCCGTAATGCTGGTAGGCGAACCACTCTCCGGTCCGCCCGAGCCCGGTCTGGACCTCGTCGAGGATCAGCAGCGCCCCGCGGTCGTCGCAGAGCCGGCGAAGCCCATCGAGATAACCCGGGGCCGGGAGGTTGATCCCCCCCTCCCCCTGGATCGGCTCCAGCAGGACGGCCGCGGTCCTGTCGCCGATCAGCCGGTCGATCGCCGCGAGGTCGTTGTGCGGGGCGTAGACGAACCCGGGGACCATCGGCTCGAAGCCGGCGTGATACTTGGTCTGCGCCGTCGCGGTGAGGGCGGCATAGGTCCGGCCGTGGAAGCCGTGCTCGACGGTCACGATCTCGAATCGCCCTTCGGCGTGGCCGTGGGCCCGGGCGAGCTTGATCGCGGCCTCGTTGGCCTCGGCCCCGCTGTTGCAGAAGAAGCACCGGCCCCCGAACGAACGCTCCGAGAGCATCTGGGCGAACTGCCCCTGGGCCTCCATGTACCAGGTGTTCGGGACGTGGATCAGCTGCCCGACCTGCTCGCGGACCGCCTCGACGACCCGGGGCGGGCAGTGCCCGATCAGGTTGCAGCCCCACCCGGGGAAGAAGTCCAGGTAGCGCCGGCCCTCCGCATCCCAGACCCAGGAGCCTTCGCCCCGGACCAGGCAGACCGGGTAGCGGCGATAGTTCGAGATCACGTACCGGTCGAACCGGGCGATCGTCTCGCCGGTGGTCGGGCTCGCGACTTGGGACAAGGGAGGGGGCTCCGGGACTTGGGTAGGATCCGGGCGGGTAGGGTCCGTCGCGTTCGGAAGGGGACTGTCGTCGGCTCAGGGACGGACGACGACGGTCGTCCTCACCTCGGGCATTGCGGGGCGGTCTTTCAGGACGATCTCGGTCCCGATCCCGGTCGCGGTGTACATCTCGAGTAGGAGCGAGTGGCGGAGCCTGCCGTCGATGACGTGCACCTTGTGGACGCCGTGCTCGAGGCTGTCGAGGGCGGCCTCGACCTTGGGGATCATCCCGCGGTCGATCACGCCTCGGGCGATCAGGTCGTGGCACTCGTCGGGGGTCAGACTCTGGAGGAGGCTCGCGGGTTCGTCGCGGTCGAGGAGGATTCCGGCGGTGTCGGTCAGGAAGACGAGCTTGTCGGCCTTGATCGCCATCGCCACGGCCGCGGCGGCGGTGTCGGCGTTGACGTTGAGCAGGCCGCCATCGTCGTCCTCGGCGAGCGAGGGCAGAACCGGGACGACCCCGGCGACGCAGAGGTCCTCGATCGGCGAGACGTCGACCTCGTCGACCTCGCCGACGCGGCCGAGGTCGACCCGGCCCCCGTCGCCGTCCGGGAGGGTCAGCCGGCGGCCGTAGAGGCACTGGAGGGTCTTGTGATGCAGCCCCGAGGCGCGGCCGTTGAACTTCCGGATGTGGCGGACGATGTCCTCGTTGATCTCCTCGGCGAGCACCCGGGCGACGATGGCCAGCGTGGCGTCGTCCGTGTACCGCCGGCCCTGGACCCATCGGGGCTCGAGCCCGGCCCGTTCCATCGCGGCGGTGATCGCCTTGCCCCCGCCGTGGACGACGACCGGCCGCATCCCGACGGTCTGCATGAAGACGATGTCGACCAGGAGAGCCCGGAGGGCCTCGGGCGACTCCATCACCGAGCCGCCGAGCTTGATGACGGTGAACTTGCCGTGGAACGCGCGGAAGTATCCCAGCGCCTCGATCAGGACATCCGCCTTGCGGATCGCTTCCTCGTGCACGTCGCCGCCCCCGCTCGCCGATCGTTCGGGCCGCCGGGTCCCGAGCAAACCACTATTCTTCAATCGAGCAGGGCCGTTGTAAAGTGCATTCCCGACGAAGGTGCCCGGAGCCCGACCCGTGCGACGCCACGCGACCCCGCCGGCCCGCGATCCCGACTTCGACTCGTCCCCGACCCCCGCCGGCCCTCGCCCGTCCGCGGAGGTCGTCGCGTTCTACCAGCGGCTCGTCGTCAACCCATTCCTCTGGGTGGCCGCCCTGTCCGGGGTCTGTGCGGCCGCGACCCTGATCCTCACCCCCGCGAGACGGGCGTCGGTCTTCCCACCACTGCTCGTCGTGGCGTGCTGGCTGCTCTACCCGCTCGTCCAGTACCACTGCCTCGACTGCGGCAAAACGGCGGGATTCCGCCGCTGGAGGCGGCATGCCTGCCCGCGCGTCCGCGAGCGGTGGGCGACGACCCGCCCGGACCAGTCCCGATTCGTCACCGCACCGACTCAACTCGCCCTCTGGGTCCTCGGGACCTGCCTGATCGCACTCCTCGCGGTGACTTCCGTCGCCCGGCGTTGACCCGGCGCCTCGCCGCGACGGCCCTCGCCGGTGCCGGGGGTGGACCAATCGATGGGTTCGGGCGATAATTCATCCTCGATCCCCGGGACGAACCGAACCGGCCCACATCGCTGGAACCGACATGGCGCACGCCTCCTCGACCTCGACCCGCGAGCTCCTCGAAGAGATCCTGGACGGCCGCATCCTCGTGATCGACGGCGCGATGGGCACGATGATCCATGCCCACCAGCCGACCGAGGAGGACTACCGCGGCCGCCGGTTCGCGCAGCACTCGAAGCTGCTGAAGAACTGCACCGAGGTGATGGCGCTGACCCAGCCGAGGATCATCGAGGACATCCACACCGAGTACCTCGAGGCCGGCGCCGACATCATCGAGACCGATTCGTTCAACTCGAACGCCCTCTCGATGGCCGACTACGACCTCCAGGACCATGTCGTCGAGCTGAACCAGGCCGCGGCCGAGATCGCCCGCCGCGCCGCCGACGCGATGACCCGGAGGACGCCCGATCGGCCACGGTTCGTCGCCGGGTCGCTCGGGCCGACGAACAAGACCCTGAACATCTCGGGCAGCGTCGACGACCCCGGCTACCGGGCGACGACCTGGGACGAGATGGTCGCGGCCTACTCCGAGCAGGTCCACGGCCTCGTCACCGGGGGGGTCGACATCCTCCTCGCCGAGACGGCGTTCGACACGCTGAACATGAAGGCGTGCCTCTTCGCCATCGACGAGTATTTCCAGACCCGCGACATCCGCCTGCCGGTCATGATCTCGACGACCATCTTCAACGGCGGCAAGACCCTCACCGCCCAGTCGGTCGAGGCGTTCTGGGCGTCGGTCTCGCAGTTCGATATGCTCAGCGTCGGGATCAACTGCGCGCTCGGCCCGGAGCAGATGAGGCCCTACGTCGAGCTGCTCTCGCAGATCGCGCCGGCCCGCCTCAGCTGCTATCCCAACGCCGGCCTGCCGAACGTCATGGGTGGATTCGACGAGACGCCCGATCAGATGGGCGCCGCGCTGGGCGAGTGGGCGCGGAACGGGTGGCTGAACATCGTCGGGGGCTGCTGCGGCACGACGCCGGCCCACATCCGCGCCATCGCCGCCGCCGTGGCCGAGGCCAGCCCGCGCGAGCGGCCGACGCCCCCGCGGTTCTCGACGTTCAGCGGGACCGACGTCCTCACGATCCGCCCCGAGACCAACTTCATCATGGTCGGCGAGCGGACCAACATCACCGGCTCGAAGAAGTTCGCCCGCCTGATCCGCGAGGAGAGATTCGACGAGGCCATCTCCGTCGCCCGCCAGCAGGTCGAGGGCGGGGCCAACATCCTCGACGTCAACATGGACGAGGGCCTGATCGACGGCCCGAAGGCGATGACCCGGTTCCTCAACCTGGTCGCCTCCGAGCCCGACCTGGCCCGCGTGCCGATCATGGTCGACAGCTCGAACTTCGCCGTGATCGAGGCCGGGCTCAAGTGCATCCAGGGCAAGTCGATCGTCAACTCGATCAGCCTCAAGGAGGGGGAGGCGAAGTTCCTCGATCAGGCGCGCCTGGTGAGGCGGTACGGCGCGGCCGTCGTCGTCATGGCGTTCGACGAGCAGGGCCAGGCCGTGGAGGCCGAACACAAGGTCTCGATCTGCCTCCGGGCCCACCGGCTCCTGACCGAGGTCGTCGGCTTCGCGTCGAGCGACATCATCTTTGATGCGAACATCCTGACCGTCGGCACGGGGATCGAGGAGCACAACAACTACGCGATCGAATTCATCGAGGCGGTCCGCAAGCTCAAGGCGCTCCTGCCCGAGACCAAGACCTCGGGCGGGGTGAGCAACGTCTCGTTCGCCTACCGCGGCAACGACGTCGTCCGCGAGGCGATGAACGCGGTCTTCCTCTATCATGCGATCAAGGCCGGGCTCGACATGGGGATCGTAAACCCCGGCCAGCTCGAGGTCTACGAGGAGATCCCCAAGGACCTGCTCGAGCGGGTCGAGGACGTCATTCTCAACCGTCGCCCCGACGCCACCGACCGCCTCACCGAGTTCTCCGAGACGGTCAAGGCGAAAGGCAAAAAGGCCGCCGGGGCCGACCTCGCCTGGCGGGACGAGCCCGTCGTGAAACGGCTGGAGCACGCCCTGATCAAGGGGATCATCGACTACATCGACGTCGACGTCGAGGAGGCCCGGCACCAATACGAGCGGCCCCTCTCGATCATCGAAGGGCCGCTCATGGACGGGATGAACGTGGTCGGCGACCTCTTCGGCGCCGGCAAGATGTTCCTCCCGCAGGTGGTCAAGAGCGCCCGGGTGATGAAGAAGGCCGTCGCCTACCTGATGCCCTTCATGGAGGCCGAGAAGGCCAAGGGGGGGCAGTCCGCCCGGCAGGGCCGGGCCAAGATCCTCATGGCCACCGTCAAGGGGGACGTCCACGACATCGGCAAGAACATCGTCGGGATCGTCCTCGGCTGCAACGACTACGAGGTGATCGACATCGGCGTGATGGTCCCCTGCGAGAAGATCCTGGCGGCGGCCCGCGAGCACGGTGTCCACATGATCGGCCTCTCGGGGCTGATCACGCCCTCGCTCGACGAGATGGTCCACGTCGCCAAGGAGATGAAACGCGAGGGGTTCGACATCCCCCTCCTGATCGGCGGGGCGACGACCAGCGCCAAGCACACGGCCGTCAAGATCGCGCCCCACTACGAGTCGACGGTGGTCCACATCAAGGACGCATCCCGGTCCGTCGGCGTCGTCGACCGCCTGACCCGGCCCGAGGCCCGGCCCGAGCTCGACCGCGAGAACCGGCTGCTCCAGGACCGGGAACGCGCCTCCTTCTCCCGCAAGCAGACCCGGAACCTCGTCCCCTACGCCGAGGCGCTCGCCCGTCGATTCGCGATCGACTGGTCCGCGGCCGAGGCGTCCAATCCCGCCTTCCTCGGGACGAAGGTCCTGACCAAGATCCCCCTGGCCGAGATCGTCCCGTTCATCGACTGGTCGCCCTTCTTCAACGCGTGGGAGTTGAAGGGTAAGTACCCGAAGATTCTCTCCGACCCCGAGGTCGGTGCCGAGGCGACCTCGCTCCACCGGGACGCCGTCGCGCTCCTCGGCCGGATCGTGGACGAGCGGCTGCTCGAGGCGAGGGCGGTCTACGGCTTCTTCCCGGCGAATTCCGACGGCGACGCGATCATCGTCTGGACCGACGAGTCCCGGACGGTCGAGAGGGCCCGGTTCCAGGCCCTCCGCCAGCAGTGGCAGCGCGAGGGGATGACCACCTTCCGGAGCCTGGCCGATTACCTGGCCCCGGTCGGCTCGGGGGTCCCCGACCACCTCGGGGCGTTCGCGCTCACGACCGGGGTCGGGGCCGACGAGCTGGCGAAGGCGTTCGAGGCCGACCACGACGACTACAACGCGATCATGGTCAAGGCGCTGGCCGATCGCCTGGCCGAGGCGCTGGCGGAGCGGCTCCACCAGCAGGCCCGCCGCGATTGGGGCTACGGACTCGACGAGGAGCTCTCGCCCGAAGACCTGATCGAGGAGAAATACCGCGGGATCCGCCCCGCCCCCGGCTACCCCGCCTGCCCCGACCACACCGAGAAGTGGCCCCTCTGGGACCTCCTCGGCGCCGAGGAGGCCACCGGCATCTGGCTCACCGAGAGCCTGGCGATGGTCCCCGCGGCCTCGGTCAGCGGCTTCTACTTCGGCCGGCCCGAGGCGAAGTACTTCGCCGTCGACATGATCACGAAGGACCAGGTCGAGGACTATGCCCGTCGCAAGGGCCGGCCCCTGGCCGAGGTCGAGAAGTGGCTGGCACCGAGCCTCTCGTACGACACCTGACCGGATGAGCCATGCCTCGGGAGTCTCCGTCGGCTCGCCGGCCTCCCGGACGACGATCCGACGGAGAGTTGCCGTCCTCTCCCACTCCCAGTCCGGGTCAGTCTTCCTCGACCCCTGCGCGAGACTTCGCCCATCGGTCGACGATGGTCGATTGGAGGTTCGGCGGGACCGGCTCGTACGAGCGGAAGTCCATCGTGTACGAGCCCCGGCCTCCGGTCATGCTCTTGAGGTCGGTCGCGTAGCGGAGGACCTCGCTCAGCGGGGCGGTGGCCTGGATCGTCTGCACGCCCCCGGACTGGGTCTCCATCCCGGTGATGTGCCCCCGCCGGGTCGAGAGGTCGGCCGAGATGTCGCCGAACTTCTCCATCGGGACGCTGATCTCGATGTTCACGATCGGCTCGAGCAGGACCGGCCTGGCCGAGGCGAATGCCTTGCGGAAGGCGGCGGCCGACGCCGTCTTGAAGGCCTGCTCCGAGCTGTCGACGGCGTGCGAGGAGCCGAAGAAGACCTCGACCTCGATGTCCACCACCGGGTTGCCCGTCATCACCCCCTTCTCGAGCTGCTCGCGGACCCCCTTCTCGACCGCCGGGATGAACTGGCTCGGGATGACGCCCCCCTTGACCGCGTCGACGAAGTTGAAGCCCTCGCCCCGCGCCCGCGGCCGGACGCGGAGCTGGACGTCGGCGAACTGGCCCCGGCCTCCGGTCTGCTTCTTGTGCCGGTGATGGGCCTCGGCCTCGCCGAGGATCGTCTCCAGGTAGGGGACGTGGGGGACGTGGGTGCTGATGTCGAGCTTGAATCGGCTCTTGAGCCGGTGCTGGATGACATCCAGGTGCAGCTCGCTCATCCCCGAGATGACCAGCTCGTGCGTCTGGCTGTCGCGCCGATAGGTGAAGGTCGGGTCCTCGTCGGCGATCTTGGCCAGCCCCGCCGAGATCTTCGGCTCGTCCTCGCGGGTCTTCGGCTCGACGGCCCGCGGGACCATCGGCGTCGGGAACCGGATCGGGTCGAGGAGCAGGTGCGAGGCCTGGCCGGCGGACTGGCCGGTCACGGTGTCGGAGATGTGCAGGTCGTCGAACTTGGAGATGGCGACCATGTCCCCCGCGATCGCCTCCTTGACCTCCTCCTGGGCCTTCCCCTGGAGCCGGTAGAGGTGGCCGGGCCGCCCGACCTTGCCCGTCCGGAGGTTCACCAGCGTCGTGTCGTGGGTGAGCCGGCCCGAGTGGATCCGGAGGAAGCTCATCTTCCCCATGAAGAGGTCGTTCGTAGTCTTGAAGACCTGGGCGACGAGCTCCCCGTCCTCGACCGGGTCGAGCTCGACGTCGCCGTCATCGTCGGGGGTCTTGTGCCCGTGCCGATGGACTTCGAAGGGGGCCAGGGTGATCTCCGAGAGGAGGTCGAGGGTCTCGCGGAGGCCGATATCCTTGCGCGCCGAGAGGCAGACGATCGGGATCAACGTCCCGCGGATGATCGCGCCGTGGGCGGCCGCGCGGAGCTCGTCGGGGGGGATGGTCTCCCCCTCGAGGTAGCGCTCCATGAGCGCCTCGTCGGCCTCGACGATCTGCTCGACGACCATCTGGTAGGCCTCGGACGGATGCATCGGGCACCCCGACGGCAGGTCCACGGGGGGGCTCAGGACGTCGACGACGCCCGAGAAGCCCGGCCCCTGCCCGATCGGGATCGAGAACGGGACGCAGCGCGGGCCGAAGGTCTCGCGGATCTGGCCGAGGAGCCCGAGGAAATCGACGTTGTCGGCGTCCATCTTGGTCAGGGCGATCAGGCCGCCGAGCCGGAGGCGGACGGCCTCCTGGAAGATCCGCCTGGTGTTGACCTCGATCCCGCCGTTGGCGGAGATCGTCAGGACCAGATTCTCGACCGCCGCGAGCGCGCTCAGGGCGTTGCCGATGAAGTCGGGGTAGCCGGGGCTGTCGATCAGGTGGACCTGCTTGCCCCCCCACTCGAGGTGGAGCAGGTGGCAGTCGATGGTGAAGTGCCGCCGACGTTCCTCGTCCTCGACGTCGGAGAGGCTGGTCCCGTCGTCCACGGAGCCTCGGCGTTCCGTCGCGCCGGCGGTGAACAGCAGGGCGTCGGCCAGCGTGGTCTTGCCCGACGCCCCGTGTCCGGCCAGGGCAATGTTGCGGATATCGCCGATGTGATAGGTCGTCGCCATGGGTGCGTACCCCCTTCGCGAGTGGTCCGGGCGGACGTCCTCGCCCGAGGCCGGCGAAACCGTGGCACCACTTGGAAGGGGACGGGTCGACGAGGCCCGCCTATGGTGTCGGAGTTCGGTCGCCGGCGCGTTCCCTGGCCTCGTCGAGCCGGAAACGCCGATCGTACAGGGCCCGCCCGACGATGCATCCCGCGATCGGCAGGCTCGCGAGCCGTTCGAGGTCGTCGAGGGAAGAGACCCCCCCGGACGCGATCACGGGGGTCTTCAGGCGGAGGGCGAGCGCCTCGGTCGCCGCGTAGTTCGGCCCCTCGAGCATGCCATCCTTGGCGATGTCGGTGTAGACGACCCCGGCCAGGGGCAGGTCGTCGAAGCGATCGGCCAGGGTCACGGCGTCGACCGTCGAGACGTCGAGCCAGCCTCCGGCGGCGACCCGGCCGTCCTTCGCGTCGAGCCCGAGGATGAGGCGTCCCGGGTACCGCATCGACATGGACCGGAACCAGGGGGGGTCCTTGAGGGCCTGGGTCCCGACGATCACCCGCTCGACCCCCGCATCCAGCCAGGCGGCGATCGTCGCCTCGTCGCGGACGCCCCCGCCGAGCTGGCAGGGGATCGCCACGGTGCGGAGGATCGACCGGACCGCCTTGACATTCACCGGGCGCCCCTCCTTCGCGCCGTCGAGATCGACTAGGTGGATCCGGCCGGCCCCCTCGGACGCCCAGGTCGCCGCCATCGCGGCGGGATCGTCGCCGAAGACGGTCTCTTGCGCGTAATCTCCCTGCCGGAGCCGGACGCAGAACCCGCCTCGGAGGTCGATCGCCGGGATCACTTGCATGAACTTCACCGAATCCTCAGCGGACCTTGACCCGCCCTGAACTCTAGCCGTGCCCGGATCGGCCCGCAAGGCCCTGTTCTCCTCCCCATCGCGACGATCCGGGTGGCGTTCCGGCCGCGAGCGAATCGGTGGGTCGGCCGAGGGCTCGCGTCAGAGCGACGCGAAGTTGGCATACATCGCCAGCCCGACGCGCTGACTCTTCTCGGGATGGAACTGGGCACCCATCAGGTTGTCGCGCCAGACGACCGCCGGGAACGGCCGGGGATAGTCGGCCTCCGCGGCCACGTCGTGCGGGTCGTCGGCCACCGCATGATAGGAATGGACGAAGTAGACGCTAGGCGAGTCGTCGAGCCCGGCCAGGAGGGGTGCCGGTCGCGTGATCCGCAGGTTGTTCCAGCCCATGTGGGGCACCTTCAACCCGGGCGCCCGCGCGAACCGGACGATCCGCCCCCGGAGGAGTCCCAGACCCTCATGGAGGCCGTCCTCTTCGCTTCGGTCGAAGAGGAGCTGCATGCCGAGGCAGACGCCCAGGCAAGGCTTGCCGGCGGCCACCGACTCGCGGAAGGCATCGCCCAGGCCCGTCCGTCGCAACTCCTCGATCGCGTCGGCGAAGGCACCCACCCCCGGCAGGATGACCTTGGAAGCAGCACGGACCCGCGTGGGGTCGCCGCTGATCTCGGCCTCGCGTCCGACCGCCTCGATCGCCTTCTGGACGCTCCGGAGGTTCCCCATCCCGTAGTCGATGATGACGATCATGCGTCCCGCTCGCCCCCGGCCCGTTCCGACCCGATCGAGGCCGGATCATAGCACGAGGCGGGCCCGCCCCGCCACGACGGCGGTCGGACACGAGACGAGGGCGTCCGGTTCTCGCGCTCTATTTCACGACGCCCCGCCCCGAGCCCACGCCCAGCCGGACGGGGAGCCACCGTTCCTCGGCGGGTCGCCGGGCGAGCGAACGACTGGGCCGAGGACTTCGCAGGTCTCCTAAATCGTCGGCCGACGGTTCTCTCGCCGGTTCGAGCCGGCCGGGGATCACCGCCGCCGGGGGCGGCCGCGACGACTTCGAGCGGCGGGCCCTGGGGGGCGGGGGCTCGTCCAGGGGCTCCGATTCGCCCGTCGTCTTCGAGCGCGATCCCGTGCGGATATCCTTCCCCCGGTCGCCGAGCAGGCTCTTGGCGTTGTCAAGGCGGGTGGCGAGGTCGTCGTTCTCGTTCTTCTCCTGGACGAGCCGCTCCTCGTAATGGCGATTGTCGGACTTCAGCTCGGCCAGCTGCTTCTCGAGCTGCTCGTTGCGGAATTCGAGCTGGCTGACGCTCGCCTTGAGCGACCCGAGGGTCGTCTGCCGGCCAAGGATCGGGCCCGGGCTCTGGCAGCCGGATAAGAGGCCCGCGAGGGCAACGATCGGGATCAGTCGTCCGGCCATCCCCTGGGTCCTTTCTCTCTCAGCCCTGCCCGGGTCATCGATCTCAAGGATATCGCGAGCCGGTCAGCCCCTCGCCCGTCCTGGCGGCATAGTCCGGGGGCGGAAGCTCGTCGTCGACGGCCGGTCCCTTCGGGATCGGATCGGCCTGCCTCTGGGCCCGTCGCGTCTTGATCGCCCAGAAGACCGTGGTCACCAGCATCGTCGCAATCGACCCGACCAGGGCACTGGCCAAGATGATCACCCCGACCGAGCTGGTGACGTGACCGAGCCGGAACGGGAAGGCGACCGTCACGCGTTCGTTGTTGGCCCAGATGAACCAGAGCAGCATGCCGAGCATCAGGGCAACGAGCACGAGACGGCGATACACCCAGAAATTGCGCAGGATCGACGGCCTGCGCCGTCTGTAAGGGGACGCCATCGGGACACCTCCTTCGCCCGGGGCGTGGGCACCGGGTTCGGGCCTTCCAGTATGCCTCATGAATCGTCAAGCGACGTCCTGGCCGAGCAAGTAGCGGACCAGCCAGCCGAGGATCGCGTAGTACGGCCCGATCCACCGGGGCCAGACCCAGTGCCAGGTCAGCAGGAGCGCGACGGCGGCCACGCTCAGGAATGGCCCCAGGGGTATTTCGCGGTCGGAGGGATTCCATTCGCCCCCCGACGTCCGTTTGATCAGGTAGGGGACCAGCTTGAGCACCGCCGGGACCAGGCCGACGAAGGCCGAGAGGAAGAAGGTGAGGACGGCCGCCTCCCAGCCCATGACCGCGCCGACCACGGCGAGGATGTGGATGTCTCCCGCCCCCATCGCCTCACGGCGGAAGGCGATCGCGCCGAGGACGCGGACCGTCAGGACCAGGCCCGCCGCGACGATCGTGCCGAGAAGGCCGACTCCGAGCGCCCCCCAGGGCGTCGCGGCGGCGGCGGGGGCCGGGCGGATGCCCGGGTCGATCAGGGGGACGAGGAGGCCCCAGAGGATCCCGAAATTCGTCAAGGAATGCGGCACGATCGTCCAGTCGTAGTCGATGAACGAGATGGTGACCAGGGCCGCGACGAAGGCACAATGGTAAAAGACGGCCGTGTAGGCCGTGGAGTTGGGTGTGCCGTTCCGGAATCCGTAATGCGCATCGACGAGATAGACGGCCGCGAAGAGCATACCCACCATCGCCTCGATCAGGGGATAGCGCGGCGAGATCCGGAGCTTGCAACTCCGGCAGGCCCCCCGGAGGAGGATCCAGCTGAGGATCGGGACGTTCTCGAGGGCACCGATCCTTGCCAGGCACTTCGGGCATCGCGAGTCGGGCCAGATGACGCTCTTCTCGAGCGGGATCCGATAGATGCAGACGTTCAGGAAGCTGCCGACGACGGACCCGACGAGGAACATCCCGAGACCCAGGACGATGTGGACCTCCCAGATATAGTTCACCCCGTCCCCTCCCGCCCTCCCTGCCAGGCCCGGAAGACCGCCTGCGCCACCTCACGGCAGGACCGGCCCGCCGTGTCGACCTCCAGGTCCGAGACCTCGCGGTAATACGGCACCCGAGCGGCCAGCACGGCCTCGATCTCGCCGAGCGTCCCGGCCGGGGTCAGCGCGGGCCGGGCCTGGAGCCTGCCGTGGTCGCGGCCGAGGCGACGCGCGAGGGTCGCGGGGTCAGCCGTGAGCCAGGCGACGAAGCCGACGGCACGGAGCGCGGCCCGGTTCGACGCGCGGACGACCGCACCGCCCCCGGTGGCGATCACCATCCCGCTCCGCGCGGCCAGGTCCAGCACGACGCACTCCTCCCAGTCGCGGAAGGCGGATTCCCCCTCCTCCGCGAAGATCGAGGCGATGGACCGCCCCGCCCTCGCCTCCACCTCGTGATCGGCGTCGGCGAACCGCCAGCCCAACCGCTCGGCGAGGATCCGCCCGACGGTCGTCTTGCCCGTCCCCCGATAGCCGACCAGCGCCAGCCCACGGCGGCCCCGGGGGGGGGCGGTCATGTGCGGATCGGCCCTAGCTTGCGCCGGACGACCCCTTCCAGGGTGTCGATCGGCGCGTCGGCCCCGGTGTAGAGCCGGAATTGATGCGCGGCCTGCCGGACGAACATGGACACGCCGGTGACGGTCGAGCAGGACCGCTCGCGGGCGAGCTTGAGGAACATCGTGTTCTCGGGGTGATAGACCGTGTCCATCGCCAGGCTCCCCTGCCGGAACCCGGCGGGGGGCATCGGGGTGTCGTCGACGTCGGGGTGCATGCCGACGGGCGTGCAGTTGATCACGATATCGTAGAGAGTCCCGGCGCGCGCCCCCCAGGTGACGCTCCGGCACCCGACCTCCTCGGCGAGCTCCGCGGCCCGCTCGTCGTGGCGGTTGGTGACGGTCACGACGGCCCCTCGCCTCGAGAGCCCGAACGCGATCGACCGGGCCACCCCGCCCGCGCCGAGCAGGAGGGCCTGCTTGTCGAGCAGGGGGCTGGGGTCGCCCGGGCCGGGCGTCCCGCCGAGGGCTTCCTCGAGCGAATCCATCGCGGCCCGATAGTCGGTGTTGTGGCCGACCCGATCGTCCCCGTCGATGACCACGGTGTTGCACGACCCCGTCCGCTCGACCGCGCCGTCCGACTTGGTCAGGAGGCCGACGACCGTCTCCTTGTGCGGGATCGTGACGCTGTACCCTCGGATCCCGAGCCAGGCCAATTCGTCGAGCGACCCCTTGAGCCGCCCTTCGGGGACGAGGATCGGCACGAGCACCTTGTTCATGCCCGCCTGCCGGAAGGCGGTGTTATGCAGGGGGGGGCTCAGGCTCTGGGCGATCGGGTCGCCGATCACGGCGTAGACCTCGGTCGCCGAGTCGATCTGATCGTAGGCGTAGTCGCCCTTCAGCTCGTGGTACCAGGGCATCCCCGGCGCGAAGTTCCGCTCGCGGTTGAAGCCGGCATAGGTGAACGGGGCACCATACTTGGCGCCCAGGATCCGGGTGAAGAAGCCGAGCTCGCCCATGGCGATGGCAATCGTCGGGGCCTTGGCCTCGGCGGCGATGGCCAGGACCCGGCTGGCATCCTCGATCGAATGGGCCATGGTGGCGATCTTCACGACATCCGCATTCATCGCGGCGCATTGCGCGGCGATCTCGGCGAGGTCGGGGGGCGTCGCCTTCAGGTTATGGTAGCTGACGATCCGTTTCGTCTTGCCGAAGCGGGGGACCTTATCGGCGATGTCCATCTCGAGGTCGACGTAGTCGACCTCGGCGACGATCGCCTCGCGGAGCAGGCGGATCCGCTTCTCCTCGTTGCCGCGCCAGAGGCCGCCGTCGGCACCCCGGCGGATGGTGAAGACCAGCGGCGTGTGTCGATGCGACAGGAGTCGCTTCAGGTCGGGCTCACGCCTCAGGCAGTCGGCCCGGAGTTCGGCGAGGTCGGCACCGTCCTCCGCCGCCTCCTTCCACTCGTCGGCGAGCGAGGTGTGCCTGCCCCGACCCAGGATCACGCAGATCATCGGCCCACCCCGCCGGCTGGAGAGAAGTTCTGGCAAGCTCGCGCCGGAGCCGGGACACGCCCAAGGGGGGCCCGGCCGGGTCGTTCCGCCCGTGTCCCGGATCGAGATCGCCTATTCTATGGGCTCCCATCGGCACGCGAAAGGGGGCGTCGGACGCCCTCGGGTCGCGGGCTCGGGCGGCTCAGATCCGCCCGAATTGCTTCTCCAGCTCCGCCCGGGTGAAGACGAGGGCCGTCGGGCGGCCGTGCGGGCAGTGGTGCGAGTCGCTCACGAGGTGGCGGCGGTCGAGCAAGGCGGCGATCTCCTCGGCGGCCAGCCGCTGGTTCGCCTTCACGGCGGCCTTGCAGGCGACCATGTTGAGGACTTCCTCCAGGACCGCGTCGGCCGAGGGGGCGAGCGGGCTCGACCGGAACTGGTCCGCCAGGTCGCGGACCAGACGCTCGGGGGTGATCCCCCGGAGCATCGCGGGCGTGCTCGAGACGAGGACGGTGTCGCCGCCGAACGGCTCGACCTCCAGGCCGAGCCTCGCCAGGACCTCGCGGCGTTCGAGCACCGCCGCCGCCTCGGGGGCCGAGAGGTCCACGGGCTCGGGGACGAGGAGCCGTTGCGACTCGACACCCCCCTGCCCCAGCCTCGCCTTCAGCTCCTCGTAGAGGATCCGCTCGTGGAGCGCATGCTGATCGATCACGACCATCCCGTCGGGCGTCTCGGCCACGAGGTAGGTGTCGTGGACCTGGATCGCGCGGAGGGGGACCCCCCTGGCGGGGATCGCAATCGGCCGGGGCTCCTCGTCCGCGACCGCGACGGGGACGGGCCCGGACGCCGCGGGGGCCGCGTCGGGCTCGCCGGCCCGGAACTCGTCGAACGCCGACTGGCGGGCCGGCGGCGGAGGAAGGTTCGCGGCCCAGTCGGCGACGCCGGAGACCGGGCCGCCCGCGTAGCCGGGCTGGGGGAACGTCTGGAAGCTTGACGCCCGGCCGGGCGAGAACCAGGACGCGACCTGCTCCCGATCGGGCGACGACCCGGGGGGCCCCGGCGGGTGCGGGCCGGGTGCGGGGTCCGTCGGCCCGGCTCCGGGCTCCGTCGGGGCCTGGAGCCTGGCGTGGAGGTCGCTGGCGAGGAAGGTCTGCCGGAGGGTCGAGAGGAGCTGGCTGTAGACCCGGTGGCTGTCGCGGAACCGCACCTCGATCTTGGTCGGGTGGACGTTCACGTCCACCTCTTCGGGTGGGACATCTAGGTGGACGAAGACGACCGGCTGCCTCCCGACCATCAGGAGTCCCCGGTAGGCCTCGGACAGGGCGTGGCCGAGCGAGCGGTCCCGGACGTACCTCCCCCCGACGAACATGTACTGGCTCTTGTTGCTCGAACGGCTCTGCGACGGATGCCCGGCGTAGCCCCAGAGGTGGGACGACTCGACCCGGCTCTCGACCCACAGGAGCGAGTCGGCCAGCTCGCGGCCGAAGAAGACGGCGATCCGTTCCCGGATGCCGGTCACGGGGGGCAGGTCGTGGACGACCTTGCCGGAGGACCGGTAGGTCAGGTGGACCGTCGGATGCGCCAGGGCCACCCGCGCGAACATCTCCGCGACGTGCCCCGCCTCGGTCGAGTCCGACTTCAGGAAGGTCCGCCGGACCGGCGTGTTGAAGAACAGGTTGCGGACCTCGATGACCGTCCCGACCGGCCCCCCGCACTCCCGGACCGCGCCCGCGACGCCCCCCTCGATCGCGATCTCCGAGCCCGTCGCCGCCTCGGCCTGCCGGGTCTGGCAGCGCACCTTGGAGACCTCGGCGATCGCCGCGAGGGCCTCGCCCCGGAACCCCAGGGTCCGGATCCGATAGAGGTCGTCCGCCTCGATCAGCTTGCTGGTGGCGTGCGGGGCGAACGCGAGGATGAGGTCCTCGGGGGCCATCCCCTTGCCGTTGTCGGCGACGCGGACGAGGTCCTTGCCGCCGCGCTCGACGGACAGGTCGACCCGGGTCGCCCCGGCGTCGACCGCGTTCTCGAGGAGCTCCTTGACCACGCTCGCCGGCCGCTCGACCACCTCACCCGCGGCGATCTGGTTGATGACCGAGGGAGGTAGCTGCCTGATGATCCCCATGCAACCCCCCAGCCTTCCGACGACTCAAGTCCCGGTCGATCCTTGTCGGCGATCATCCCTCGCGGATCTCAACGATCAACCAATGTCGTACTCTTTAATCTTGCGGTAGAGGGTCCGTTCCCCGATCCCCAGGATCCGCGCGGCTTCCTCCCGATTGCCGTCGGTCAGCTTGAGCGTCTCGGCGACGAAATATCTCTCGACCTCGTCCAGCGGCCTGCCGACCAGGTGGGCGGGCAGGGAGCCCTGATCGACGGCGGCGGGGGCGACGGCCTGGATGTCCTCGGGCAGGTCGTCGACGTCGAGGACGCCGTCGGAGTCGATCACGACCATGCTCTCGATCGTGTTCTTCAGCTCGCGGACGTTCCCGGGCCAGGGGTAGGCCATCAGCGCCTTCCGCGCCGGGGCGGTGATCGAGGTCACGGCCTTGCCGTGCGAGGCCGCGAAGTCCCTGAGGAAGTAGTCGAGCAGGAGCGGGATGTCCTCGCGCCTCGACCGCAGCGGGGGGAGCTTGACGCTCACCACCTTGAGCCGGTGGTAGAGGTCCTGGCGGAAGCCCCCCGAGCCGATCGCCTCGGACAGGTCGCGGTTGGTGGCCGAGATCAGCCGGACGTTCACCTTGATCGACTCGTTGGTGCCGACCCGGACGATCTCGCCGGACTCGAGGGCGCGGAGCAGCTTCACCTGGGTGGACAGCGGGATGTCGCCGACCTCGTCGAGGAAGAGGGTCCCGCCGTTGGCGTGTTCGAACCATCCCTTGCGCTCGCGGTCGGCGCCCGTGAACGCCCCGCGGACGTGGCCGAACAGCTCGGACTCGAGGATGTTCTCGCTCAGGGCGGCGCAGTTCAGCGGCACGAACGGCTTGTATTTCCTCGGGCTGTTATTGTGGATCGCCTTCGCGACCAGCTCCTTGCCCGTGCCGGACTCGCCGGTGATCAGGACCGTAGCCGTGGTCGGGGCGATCTGGCGGAGCTTCTGGACCAGCGTGTGCATCGTCGGCGAATTGCCGATGACGCCTTCGAAGCCGAACCGCTCGTTGAGCTGGCGCTGGAGCTCCAGGTTCGTCCGGGCCAACCGCTGCGACTGCGAGACCTTGTCGGCGACCGTCCTCAGCTCGCCGATGTCGAGCGGCTTGGTGAGGTAAGTCGTGGCGCCGGCCTGCATCGCGGTGACGGCCGACTTGATCCCGCTGTGGCCGGTGAGGATCACGACCTCGGCGTCGGGCAGCTCTCCCTTGGCCTTGGCGAGGACCTCCATCCCGCCGACCCCGTCCATGATCAGGTCGGTCAGGACGATGTCGAAATCCTGCTCCTCGATCAGGCGGAGGCCGTCGCGGCCGCTGCTGGCGACGACGCAGTCGTAGCCGACCCGTTCGAGGCTCTCGGCCACGGCCTGGGCGTGCGGCTCGTCGTCGTCCACCACGAGGACGCGGATCTGGGGTTCCATCGCCGTCAGCCCCCCTCGACCGCCGCCCCGCCCTCGGTCACGTCGATCGTCCGCCCGACCTCCCGGTCATCGACGATCGGCAGCCTCACGGTGAATTGCGAGCCCTTCCCCGGCTCGCTGCGGAGCAGGATCGTGCCCCCGTGGGCCTCGACGATCTTGCGGGTGGTCGGGAGACCCAGGCCGCTCCCCCCGGCCCGGGTCGAGAAGAAGGCGTTGAAGACCTTCGCCTGCAGGTCCTCGTCCATCCCGCAGCCGGTGTCGATCACGTCGAGCACCGCCGTGGTGCCCTCCAGCCGGGTCCTGAGCATGAGCTCGCCCCCGTCCGGCATCGCCTTCTGGGCGTTGAGGATCAGATTCAGCAGCGCCTGCTTGAACAGGTCCCCGTCGAGCGGGATCGGCGGCAGGTCCTCGTATTGCGTCCGGATCAGGATGCCGAGCACCGCGCACTGAGGCTCGCAGAAATCCCGGAGCTCGTCGACCAGCGCATTGAGGTCGAGCCGGGTCCGCCGCAGCTCCTGCCCGCGGGCAAACCGGAGGAAATCCTCGAGGATCCCCTGGAGCCGGTGCGCCTCGCGCCGGATCCGCTCGATCTTCTGGACGATCCGCCGATCGCGAGGATTCTCGGGCGAGGGGAATTCCTCGGCCAGGAGGTCGAGGTTCAATCCCATGGTCGACAGCGGGTTGCGGATCTCGTGAGCCAGTCCGCCCGCGAGCTGGGCGATCTCGGCGTACTGGGCGCGGAGTCGCCGGTTGGCCTCGCCGTCCGAGAGGACGGGCAGGGCGACGTGGTCGACCTCCGTCGAGGTTTCGATGCCGGGTCGTTCGGTCACGTCGATCATCGGGAAGGATTCCCCGCGGGCGTCGTCGACAGGATCGCGACGGGTCGCACCGAGCCCGTCGCGGACCACGCCTCCGGGGAACCCCGAGCCGATCCTCTTGCTCGGGAGGCCCCGAGGCCGGGTCGTGACGAGGCACCAGGATCACGAAGTATACCACGGGAGGACCGCACCCGGCGAGGTTCTCGTCGGGGCGATCCGAGTGTTTACCCTCCCGGACGACGCGGCCGATCCCGGCCGAGGACCGGGGCGAGTCCCGGACCCGTCCCTCCTCTCATGGCCGGGAGGAGGAACCGGATCGGGATGGGAGGGCGGTCGACGGCGGCCTCGGCCGATGGCTCAGTCGCGACGAGGGGGCCCGCCCGGCCCGCGACGGGGAGGAGGTCCGCCGCGGTCCCCGCCCGGGGGGCGGCCCCCGGCGCCGGGGGAGTTGCCGGCGTTCGGGTCGGCGATCCCGCGCTCGGCCATCGCGGCCTTGCGGGAGAGCTTCACCCGATCCTGGTCGTCGACCGCGATGGCCTTGACGATCATCGGGTCGCCCACCCGGCAGATGTCGGTCACCGTGCCGACGTATCCGTCGGAAAGCTCGCTGATGTGGACGAGCCCGTCCCGCCCGGGGAGGATCTCGACGAACGCGCCGAAGTCCTTGATCGAGGTGACCCGGCCTTCGTAGATCCGGCCGATCTGGACCCCCTCGGTCATCGCCTGGATCTTGTCGCGAGCGGCCTCGACGCCCGCGGCGTCCAGGCCGGAGAGGGTGACGATCCCGGAGTCCTCGATGTCGATCTTCGCGCCGGTCTCGTCCTGGAGCCGGCGGATCGTCTTGCCGCCGGGGCCGATGACCAGGCCGATCTTCTCGGGGTTGATCTGGATCTGGAGCAGCCGGGGCGCCATCGAGGAGATCTCGTCGCGCGGCCGCTTGATCGACCGGAGCATCGTCCTGAGGATCTCGAGCCGGGCCTCGTGGGCCTGGTCGAGCGTCTCGCGGACGATCTCGCCGCTGATCCCCTGGTTCTTGAGGTCGAGCTGGATGCCCGTGACCCCGCGCTGGGTGCCCGCGACCTTGAAGTCCATGTCCCCGAAGTGGTCTTCGTCGCCGATGATGTCGGTCAGCAGGACGTGGCGGCCCGTCTCGTCGTCCTGGACCAGGCCGATCGAGATCCCGCCCACCGGGTCGCTGATCGGCACGCCCGCGTCCATCAGGCTGAGCGTCGCCCCGCAGACGGAGGCCATCGAGCTCGACCCGTTCGACTCGAGGATGTCGCTCACGCAGCGGATCGTGTACGGGAACCGCTCGCGATCGGGCAGCACGGAGGCGACCGAGCGCTCGGCCAGGGCGCCGTGGCCGATCTCGCGACGCCCGGGGCCGCGGATCGGCCGGACCTCGCCGACGGCGAACGATGGCATGTTATAGTCGAGCATAAACTTCTTCGTGAATTCGTCCATGATCCCGTCGACCCGCTGCTCGTCGGCCGTCGTGCCGAGGACCGTCGTGACGAGGGCCTGGGTCTCGCCGCGCTGGAAGATGGCGGAGCCGTGGGCACGCGGCAGGACGCCGACCTCGCAGGAGATCGGCCGGAGGTCGCGCGGGCCGCGGCCGTCGGACCGGACCCCGTCGAGGATCAGCTCGCGGACGACCCGCTCCTCGACCGCGTGGAAGGCCCCCTTGACCCGCGCGGGCGTGACGGCCGGGTCGCCCCCCTGGGCGGGGCAGAACTCGGCGAGGATGGTCTGGAGGAGGGCCTTGGTCGCCTCCTTCCGCTCCTGCTTGAGCCCGCCCTGCTTGGCCGCCTTCAGGTCGTGCCCGAACCGGTCGTAGAAGGTCTGCCGGAGGGCGTCCGGCGTCAGCTCGGGCTTCTGGAATGGGGGGAGGCCCAGCGCGGCGACCAGCTCGTGTTGCATCGCGATCAGCTCCTGGTTGAGCCGATGGGCCTCCATGATCGCCTCGTGCATCTCGGATTCGGGCAGCTCGTGCGCGAACCCTTCGATCATCACGATGGTCTTGTCGGTACTGGCGACGATCAGGTCGAGGTCGCTCTCGCGCATCTCCTCGGCCGTCGGCAGCACGACGAGCCGGCCGTCGAGCCTCCCGAGCCGGATGGCGCCGATCGGGCCGAGGAATGGGACTCGGGCGAGGACCAGGGTCGCGGACGCCCCGACCATCGACAGGACGTCGGCGTCGTTGATCCGGTCGGCCGAGATCGGCCCGGCCTGGATCTGGACCTCTTCGCGATAGTAATCGGGGAAGAGCGGGCGGATCGGGCGGTCGATCAGCCGCGACGTGAGGATCTCCTTGGTCGTCGGCCGCCCTTCCCGCTTCATGAATCCGCCGGGGAACTTGCCCGCGGAGTAGACCTTCTCGCGGTAGTCGACGGTCAGCGGGAAGAAGTCGAGCCCCTCGCGGCCGGGGGCGGCGACGGTGGCGACGAGCGTCATGGTGTCGCCGAGGCGGACGACCACCGACCCGCTGGCCTGCTTGGCGAGGCGGCCGGTCTCGATCGAGACGGTCTTGCCGCCGATGGTCCGCTCGACGGTGACGGGACGACGGGGCGGGCTGGACGTGTTGGGCATTCGGGGAGCTACCTCGGCCGGCGGAGGGGGAGGGCTATCGCGAGAGGGGTCCGGGTCCGTCGGGTTACGCCTTCAGCCCCGCCTCCGCGCGGCACGGCCGCGACGGTCGGGGATCCGGTCGCCCTTGGGGATCGGGCCTCGGGCGAAGGAGGACGAAGTGGAGAACGACAAGGTACGCCCCGGCGACCCATCCGCGAGGGATATGCTCCACCGATTCCGGGGGAGTGGAGGTCGAGCAGATCCGGGCCGATCGGCGCCGGGAGGGTCGCGTCGCCGGCCGCTTACTTGCGGATCCCGAGACGGCTGATCACCTCGAGATAGCTCTTGCGGTCGTGGAGCCTGAGATACTTCAGGAGGCTCGACCGCTTCGAGACCATCATGAGCAGCCCCCGGCGGCTGGCGTGGTCCTTGCTGTGGGTCTTGAAATGCTCGGTCAGGTCGGTGATCCGGGCCGTCAGCAGCGCGATCTGCACCTCGGGCGACCCCGTGTCCACCTCGGCCCGGCCGAACGACCCGATGATCTCCGACTTCTTCTCCTTCGTGATCGCCATCGCTCGCCCCGCTACCGCCGGCCATTGGCTAAGGCCGTGTCCTATTTTCTATCCACAGTGGAAGGAGATCACTCTAGGCGATCGGCCGGCCGATTGCAATGCCTCCACGCGGCACAGATGTCTCGACTTGATCCGTCCCGGGCCGATCCGTCCCGGCCGGGTTCTCGACCCGTCCGAGCGGAGACCCTCGGAGAATAAGCGGCCGCAACGGACCCGGCAGCCGGATCAGGCCGTTCTCGGCGAAGCGACGGGCCCACGCTCATCGCCCGAGGGCCTCCCGGGTCGAGGGGATGGCCTCGACGCCCGCTCCCCATGTGAAGCCATGGAATGCGGTCCGCCATCGCGGATGGATCGAGACCGATCCGCCCCGTCCGACCCTCACCGCCGACGCGGCGACGATCAGCGCGATGAGCAAGGCCGCACGCAGCGGCCATCGGGGATGCCAGCCGAGGGCCGCGTGTGCCGGGGCGAGCCCGGCAACCCGTCGCGGCCAGGCGAGCAGGCCGATCGTCGCCAGGACGCCGACACCGCTCAGGGCGAGCCCGAGGCGGAATCCGGCGGGGCGGTAGGTGAAGGCGACTCGATGGGGTCCCCGGGGGAGGAAGACGGCCCGAAACGCGATCGTCGCCGGGCGGATCGGCGCGGACTCGCCGTCGACCGTCGCCGACCACCCGGGGTCGAAGGTGTCGGCGAGGACGAGGTAGGCGGCGGAGTCGGACGAGGTCTCGACCTCGACGCGCTCGGGCTCGTCGACCACGATCGAGGCCGTCCCCCCCGCCGCGGCGTCCTCGGGCAGGGGCCGGCCCGGGTCCTCGACCACGAGGCGGTCGCGGATCGAGCCGCCCAGCGTGTCGACCGCGGCGACGGCGCCGGCCTCGTCGTCGGCGTAGACCGGGCGTCCCATCAGGCGGGCCCGGGGGAGGGCCTGCCGGTTCCGATGGAGGAAGGTCGACCCGACCCGGACGGCGGCCGGGTCCATCAGCGTCATCGGCCGCGACGCGAGCAGGTGCGTCACCCCCTCGAAATCGAACCGGCCCGCGCCGGGACGGGCATGGTCGGTGTAGGCGAGCATCCTCCGGGCGATGATCGGGGTCTCCCCGCTCGACGACGCGAGCCCCCAGACCGTCGCGAGGCTCCAGCCGAGCGGATCGCGGACCGGGAAAAAGTCCACCGGCTCCGAGGCGTAGCCCGGCTCGCCCGCCGACCTGTCGCTCGCGCCGAAGACCCGTCCCGGGGTCGACTCGGCCGCGAGCCGATCGACGCTCGACGGCGGCTTCGTCCAGTAGGAGGGATCGACGGTCGGGACGTCGCGGGCGTGCGAGCCGAGCAGGTCGGCGATCACGAGCACGGGGAGGGCCGCCGCGATCCATCGCCGGACCTCGGGCCGGGACGACCGCGAGGCCCTGATCGCCGCGACCCAGGCGAGCGCCACCAGCCCGGTCGTCCGCAACCCGGAGATCGCCAGCTCGCGACCGAGCCATCGATATCGCGCCAGGTGGTAGGGCGTCGCCCAGCGACGGGGGTCGGTCCAGGCCGGCGCGTAGGCCCAGGCCAGGATCGGGACGGACAACCCCACGACGATCAGGGCGAAGAGGGCCGCACCCCGGAGCCGGACCGGGCCGGGCTTCGCGAGCCGATCGACGCCGACCCCGGCCAGCGCGGCGACCCCGAGCGAGACCCAGAGGTGATAGCGCACCGGGATCCGTGAGCTGCCGACGACGGGGACTCGATTCAGGTAGTCGAACAGGAACGTGTAACGACCCAGCATCAGGAGGCCGCCGACCATCACCAGAACGATCCAGAAGGAGACCCAGCGGTCCCGGGTGGCGGCCGCCCCGACGACGGCCAGCGCGAGGCCGATCAGCCCGAGATAGGCGTTCATCTCGTGATAGGGGTAGTAACCGTCCAGCCAGTCGGTGTCGCGGGCCCGGGTCCCGTACGCCTCGCGGATCGCGAGCGTCGGCAGCAGCTCCGGGCTCCACGAGCCGTAGGTGAGCTGCTCCCAGGTCAGCCCCCCCGCCCTCGGCGAGCGGTCGAGGAGCTCTTTCGACGGGATCCACTGGACGGCCGACAGGATCACGCCCAGCCCCACCATCCCCACCGCCATCGCAAGCGCAGTCAGCTTCCCGCGCGCCGTGCGCTCGGTCGCGGCGTGGTGGAGCCCGTAGAGCCCGACGATCCCCGCCGTGAGGATCGTGTCCTGGAGATGGCCGGCGAACACCTGGCACGCGACCGCCGCGCCGCCCAGGGCGATCCCGCGGAGCTTGCCCCCCTCCCATGCGACCTCCAGCCCCCAGACGGCGAGCGGGACGCTGATCAGGGCGTTGGTCATGCTCGTGTGGATCAGGTGTGCCCAGACGAACCCGCCGAGCCCGAATAGCGACGCCCCGGTCAGGGACCCGGCCGGGCCGACGTGGCGCCGGAGCCAGCCGTAGGTCGCGAGGCCGGTCAGCCAGACCGAGCCCACCGTGTCGAGGTTGAACGCCTGCCAGGTGGGGAGGAACGGGTAGAGGAGATACTTGAGCGGGTGCCAGTAGCCGGCCTGGCTCTCGCTGTAGAGCGGGAGGCCGCAGTAGAGCCCGGGCATCCATCGCGAGAACCGGCCGAGCCGGATCTCGCGCGCGAGGAAGTCGCGATAGGGATAGTTGATCTCGGTGATGTCGAAGTAGAACAGGGCTTTCCGCAAAAAGACGGCGTCGCGGAAGAAGAGCGCGATCGCGGCCGTCCAGACGGCGAGCGCGAGCAGGTCCCCCCAGCCCAAACCGCGACGGCAGCTCGGGGACCAGACCGGGCTCGGGTTCGATTCGACTTCAGCCACGTCCCCCCCGGGGCGATCGGGTCGGCAGCCTCACGATACGACAGCAAGCGCACGTCCTGTCGCCGAGGGCAAACCTGTCTCCAATGTGACGGTGTCCGGGATCGTCCCGGATCGGAAGGCCGAAGATCTCGCACGCTCAGGGCCAGGCGAGGAGGGTGCCGCCCTCGGCCTCGAGCTGGATCGTGCCTCGATCCTGCAGGACGCGGCGACGGATCGCGAGGCCCACCGGAGTCGACCGCGCCAGGGCGTGGGTAGGATGGCCTCCGGCCAGGCGGTGCGACCACTCGGGGAACCGGTCGGGGAAGTGGCCCGAGGGGATCCCCCGCACCCGGCCTCGGGTCAGGAACGACAGACGATACACGTCCCAGTACCCGCCGTACAGGCTCACGGCCTCGGGATGCGTGCCGAGCCACTCGAGCATCGGGTCCGACAGGGGACGCTCGACCGGGAGCCTGCGTTCGTCGACCCAGCCGAGCCCGCGATACCAGTCGGCCGCGTCGAGCGTGAAGCTCGCCGCGAACGCGGCCCCGACCAGGGCCGATGCCGCGGCACCCCCCTGCCCCTTCCTCGACAGCCGATCCAGGAGACGCCCGAGGCCGAGCGACCAGGGGACCAGCAGGAGGACGAGATATCGATAGTTGTCCGAATTGAAAATATTCCGATTGAGGACGAAGCCCGCCAGCACGGCCGTCGTGCTGATCAGGAGCCCCCGGCGGACGGCCCGACCGGGCAGATCGGCGACGGGCCGACGGTCGAAGGCCAGTCCCGGGACGGCGATCAGGAACAGGCCGAGCCCGGCAGAGACGACGGCCACCGAGACGGCCCCGGGCCGGGACGTCCCCGGCAGCGCCTGCCCGTCCGGCCCGATCCGGCCCGGGTCGGCTTCGAGGCCGGGCAGTCGATGCCCCGCGATCAGCCGAGGGAGGCAGTCCAGGGCGAGGATCTTCGCGTGGCCGAGCAGGACGTCGGCCCGCCAGATCGGGGCGAACTGATCGCCATAGGCGTCATAGGGATCGACCGATCGGCCGGCGACGGCCGGGAGCCCGCCGACGGCCATACCCAGCGCGAAGATCAGGCCCGAGATCAGGCCGCGCCTCGCCCTGCCCGAGCGGAACCACGCCGCGATCCCGGCGGGGATGAGCCCCGCGAGCGTCATCAGGAACATCGAATCGACCCAGAGCCCGAGCCCGCACCAGAGGCCCATCGCCAGCGCCCGGATCGGGCCGCCCCGGGCCAGATACACGTAAAGGAGCGTGAATGCGACGGCGTGCCAGGAGACCGCGAGCAGATGCCCCCCCGTGATCCTCCCCGACAGCCAGATCGCCCCGGTCGAGGCGAAGGCCATCGGCAGGAGCGACCAGGCGGCGACCCTCGGGCCGCAGGTTCGTCGGGCCAGGACGTAGGTCGCCACGACCGTCGACCCGTTGAGGATCAACCCCGCGATCCCGAGGGCCAGGGGAGTCGGACCCACAACCCAGGCTGCGGGTACCATCGCCGCCAGGGGTGCCGTGCCGATGTGGGGCGTGCCGGGGAAATGCCATCGCCAGCGTCCCTGAGTCGTCTCGACCAGCGTCAGGCCGTCCACGGCGAGGTCGCTGTCGAGGTGCGTCCGGGCGTTGCGAACGAGCGGGACGCGGACGATCGCCGAGACGACCAGCGCGAGGGCGAGGAGGATCCAGCTCCAGGCCGCCCGAGGACCGCGACGGCCCCCGGGTCCTGGAGACCCGGCACCCGGATCGGACATGGGTCGCCCCTCCACGCCCCCCGATCAGACGGCCCCGGCCATCGCCCCGAGCTGGACGACCGACCGCGTCTGCTCCTTGGCGAGGTACTCGCGCCCCTTCTTGACGTGGATGTGATCCCAGGGGAGGACCTCGTCGAGCGGGCGGGTCCGTTCCGAGTAGAACGGGACGTCGATGCCGAGGTCCGCGAACGTCTGCCACCATCGCCTGGCGTCGAAGTGCTCCGACCAGGCGTCGAGCCTCGCCCCGCGCCGCCAGGCCTCCTCGAGCGCGGCGGCGACCCGCCGGTCTCCCCGCGTCAGGATGCCTTCCAGGAGGCTCTTCTCGACGTCGTGGCATTTGAGCGTGACCGAGCGGATCCGGACCTTCGACCTCAGGTACTTGTGCGCCCAGTGGAAGTACTCGCGGGTCTGCATCCCGTTCCACTGGTACGGCGTGTGGGGCTTGGGGACGAAGTTGGAGACGCTCGCGGTCACGTCGGCATACCGCCCGGTGACGTCCTTGCCGATCCGGGCGATGGTCTCGGCCATCTCGACGATCCCGTCGAGGTCGGCGGGCCGCTCGCCGGGCAGGCCGCACATGAAGTAGAGCTTCACCTTCCGCCACCCGCGACGGAACGCCTCGGCCGCGCCGTCGTAGAGGTCCTGGTTGTTGATCGGCTTGCGGATCTGCTCGCGCATATCGTCGCGGGCGACCTCGGGGGCGAGCGTCAGGCCGCCCCGGCGTCCCTCGGCGAGGAGGGCCGGGATCTTCTTCAGGGTCTCGGTGATCCGGAGGCTCGGCAGCGAGATCTTCACCCCGAGCGGTGTGAACACCTCGCTCATCCGGGTGACCAGCTCTTCGAAGTGGGGATAGTCGCTCGTCGAGAGCGAGAGCAGGCTGATCTCGTCGTAGCCGGTGTTCCGGTAGCTCTCGAGCGCCGCGGCGACGATGGTCTCGACCGTCCGATACCGGAGCGGTCGCTTGATCACGGTGCTCTGGCAGAACCGGCACTGCCAGGGGCACCCGCGCATGATCTCGATCGCGATCCGGTCGTGGGCGGTCTCGACGTAGGGGACGATGGGCGACGTCGGCAGGGGGAGCTCGTCGAGCGAGGTGATCGTGCACGGCTTGATCGCGGCCGGCACGTCGTCCCGGAGCCGGACGATGGCCGCGATCGTCCCTTCTTCGGTGAACTGGAGGTCGTAGAACCGGGGGACGTAGGCCCACCCGACGGCGTTGGCGATCCTCGCGAGCTTCTCGTCCCGCGAGAGCGAGGGGTCACCCTGCATCTCCTTCCACATCCGGCAGACGACCGGCAGGCTCGGCTCGCCGTCGCCGATGACGAACAGGTCGACATAGGGGGCGAGCAGCTCGGGATTCTGGGCCCCGGGTCCGCCGGCGATCACGAGCGTGTCGTCGGCCCCGCGGTCCTCGGCCTTGAGCGCCAGGCCGCCGAGGTCGAGCATCGTCAGGACGTTCGTGTAGCAGATCTCGTACTGGAGCGAGAACCCGAGGACGTCGAACTCCCGGAGCGGCGTGAACGTCTCGAGCGAGTAGAGCGGCAACTCGTGACGCCGGAGCGCGGCCTCGAAGTCGGGCAGCGGTGTGAACGACCGCTCGCACGACCACCCGAGGCCGTTCATCAGGCTGTAGAGGACCTGGAGGCCGTGGTGGCTCATCCCGAGGGCGTAGGTGTCGGGGAAGGCGAGGCAGACCGTGCCGACGCACTCGCGATGGTCCTTGCGGACGCTGTTGTGCTCGCCGCCGATGTACTGGGCCGGGGTGCTGACGCCGGGCAGGATACGCGAGGTCACGAAGTCTTTGAGCCGGACGTTCAGCATGACGGAACCCCAGTCGATCCACGAGGCGGGCGGTGCGGACGGACGTCTGCGGCGGAAACCGTATCTTATCCCGCGGCGTACTCCTTGGGTAGTCGACCGCACGCGAGTGGGGGTCTCCCGGCGTCGTCCGGGGGCCGGGACCTGCCTCTTCGTCGAGACGTTTTCGAGGGCTCAGCCGTCTCGACAACGCGCCCCGGCCGGGGGAATAATGACGCCCGGGGGCACCATGACGCGACATCGTCTCATCCTGGTCATCGGCCTGATCGTCTCGGGGTGCGGGGGCGAGGCCGAGCGGTCGCGCGTGGTCGCACCGACCGGGTCGGCCGACGCGCCGATCGCGCCGGATGACGGCACGGCCAGGACGATCAACCCGAGACGGATCCCAACCCATTAAGTTGGGGGCGTCCCGGCAAGCCGAGGGGGTCGAGATGCACGACGATCGTCCGCTGGTGGCCCTCACGATGGGAGACGTCGCGGGCGTCGGGCCCGAGCTGATCGCGATGGCCTGGGGACAGTCCCCGCTGCGGTCCCTCGCCCGGCCGCTCGTGGTTGGCAGCCGCGCCGTGCTCGAGCGGGCGGTTCGCCACGTCGGGGTCGACCTCTCGGTCGAGTCGATCGACGACCCGGCCCTCGCCGTGCCGACGGCCCACGTGATCCCCTGCCTCGACCCGACCGGGGATGGCCTGTCCGACGTGCCCCCCGGGCTCGTGAGCGGACGGGCCGGGCGGGCGTCGTACGACTACCTGGTCGCGGCGATCGACCTCGCCCTCGCGGACCGGATCGACGCGATCACCACCCTGCCCCTCAACAAGGAATCGCTCCGCCTCGGCGGCATCGACCATCCCGGCCACACCGAGATCCTCGCCGAGCGGTGCGGCGTCGTCGAGCATGCGATGATGCTCTACCTCGACCATCCCGGGGGGGGCGAGGGGGGCGTGGCCGTGCTCCATGCGACGCTCCACGTCCCGCTCCGCGAGGTGTTCGGGCTGCTGACGATCGACCGCGTCGCCTCCAAGATCCGCCTCGCCGACGAGTTCCTCCCCCCGCTGACGGGGGGACGTGCCCCCCGGATCGCCGTGGCGGGGCTGAATCCCCACGCCGGCGAGAATGGCCTGTTCGGCGACGAGGAGGAGACGATCATCGGCCCGGCCGTCGACCAGGCCCGCGCCGAGGGGGCCAACGTGGTCGGGCCGCTCGCGGCCGACACCCTGTTCGTCCGCGCCTTCAACGGTGAATATGACGCGGTGATCGCCATGTACCACGACCAGGGGCACGTCGCCGTCAAGACGGTCGGGTTCGACCGGGCGGTGAACGTCACCCTCGGGCTGCCGATCGTCCGGACGAGCGTCGCCCACGGGACGGCGTTCGACATCGCCTGGAAGGGCCGGCCGGAGACGACCAGCCTGATCGAGGCGACCCGCGTCGCCGCCCGGATCGTCGCTGGCCGCCGGGCCCTGGGGGCGACCTCGGCCGCCTCGCCATGACCGCGACGATCCTCTACCTGATCCGGCACGGGGCCACCTCCGCCAATCGCGCGACCCCGTATCGCCTCCAGGGCCGGGCGCTGGACCTCCCGCTCGACGAGGTCGGCGAGGGCCAGGCGCGTCGGGCCGCGGCCGTCCTCGGTGCGTTCCCCCTGTCGGCCGTCTACACCTCGCCCCTGCTCCGCGCCCGCGAGACGGCGGGATGGATCGCGCGGCCGCACGGGATCGCCCCGGAGGCCGTCCCCGACCTGATCGAGGCCAGCCTCGGCCGGTGGGAGGGCCTGACGTGGGACCAGGTCCGCGAGGCCGAACCGGGCCTGTATCGCAACTTCCAGGAGCGCAGCGGCGAGGCACCCTATCCCGAGGGAGAGTCGTTCCTCGACGCCCAGCGACGGATGGTCCGCGCGGTCTCGGCGATCGCCTCCGCCAACCCCGGCCGACGGGTGGCGGTGGTCGGACACAACGTCACCAACCGGGCCTACCTGGCCCATCTGATGGGCGTCCCGATCGGCCGGGCCCGGGCGATCCGCCAGGCGAACGGCGGGATCAACACGCTGGAGACCCATGAGGACGGGAGCCTTTTCGTCCAAACCTTGAACGCCCGGTTCCACCTGGACGATCCCGCGACCTAGGCCGAGGCCTCGGTCGACCGGGAGGCGAGGATGTCGGCGAGGATCTGGTCGAGGTTCCGGGTCGGCCGGTAGCCGATCAGCCGGCGGATCTTCGTCAGGTCGGGCACGCGGCGGATCATGTCCTCGAACCCGGCCGTGTAGGCCTCGCTGTAGGGCACCAGGCGGATCGGACTCTTGTTGCCGGTCAGGGCTCGCACCCGCTGCGCCAGCGCGAGGATCGTCACCTCCTCATCGTTGCCGACGTTGAAGACCTCTCCCCGGGCCTTCGGGTGCGCCATGAGGGCGATCAGGGCGCCCACCACGTCGGAGACGTGCCCGAAGCAGCGCGTCTGCTCGCCGTCGCCGAAGACGGTGAGCGGCTCGCCCGCGAGCCCCTGGTGCACGAACCGGGGGATCACCATCCCGTATCGCCCCGTCTGGCGAGGGCCGACGGTGTTGAACAGCCGCGCGATCACGACGGGCAGTCGGGTCTCGTGCCAGTGGGCGAGGGCGAGGAATTCGTCGAGCGCCTTGGCGCAGGCGTAGGCCCATCGCCGGGTGTTGGTCGGGCCCATCACGCAGTCGTCCCCCTCGCCGAAGGGGAACTTCTCGCTCTTGCCGTAGACCTCGCTGGTCGAGGTGATCAGCACCGGGCGGCGATAGCGCGCCGCCGACCGGAGGACGACGTCGGTCCCGTTGACGATCGTCTCGATCGTCTTCACCGGCTGATCGACCACCAGCCGGACGCCCACGGCGCTGGCGAGGTGGAAGACGGCCTGGCACTCGGTCACGCACGACTCGACGAGCCTCGGGTCGGTCACGCTGCCGACCCGAAGCTCGAAGTCGGGGCGGCCCTCGAAGGCGGCGACGTTGTCGTAACGTCCCGTGCTCAGGTCGTCCAGGGCGAGGACGCCGTGGCCGTCGTCGAGCAGCCGCTCCGAGAGGTGGCTCCCGATGAACCCCGAACCCCCCGTGATCAGATAGCGCATCGTGTCGCTCATGGCACCGCGGCCGGAGGGGGCGGGGCCCGACCCGGGGTCGGCCCCGCCGGCGTCGCGGCTAGTCGTCCAGGGTCACGTTCCAGTAGGCCGCGCTGAGGAACCGAGACCAGCTCGTGAGCCGGACCGTCGTCGCGTCGTAGAGCGGCTTCCACGACGGGCGGAACGGAGGGCGCCGGAGCTTCATGCCGGCCTGGTCCGGGGTCCGGTTCGCCTTCCGGGCATTGCAGGCGACGCACGCGAGGACGCAGTTCTCCCAGGTCGTCCGCCCGCCCGCCGATCGGGGCACGACGTGGTCGATCGTCAGCTCCGAGCTGCCCGGCTGGACGCCGCAGTACTGGCAGGTCGTGTGGTCCCGCTTGAAGACGTTCCGGCGGCAGAACGTCACCGAGTTCGACCTCGGGCGGTCGTGCCGGGTCAGGGCCAGGACCTCGGGCACCCGCATCCGGAACGTCACGGCGCGGAGCATCGGCTCGCCGTCGCGGGGGGCGAGCTTGGCCCAGTCGTGCCAGGTATAGAGCCGATAGTCCTCGGGGTCGACGACGAGCGCCGCCTCGTTCCAGAGCATCGTGAGCGAGCGGGCCACCGTCGCGATGTTGACGGGCATCCAGTGGCGGTTGAGCACCAGGGTCGGTCGTTCGAGCACGGCCAACGACATGAACGCTCGCCTCCCGTCGCTTGGGTGTCGAAGGCGCGGGGAGTAGAACCCCATCACCGCCCGGCCCGCTCGGTCGTCGGGACCGGACGATCGATTAGAGCACAGCCGAGCCGTCGGCGGGAGGGTCACTCCCCCATTTGCCGGCGGTCGCCGAGGCGCGGGCAGCGTGGCCACGCGGGGGCGATCCGCCCCGCGTCGCTTGAAGTCGCCGGGCGAACCGAACAAAATATGATTTCTAAAAATAATGAGCATAAATCGTGTAGCACCGGTCAAGTCCCCTTCTTCGCCTTCCGCTTGCCACGCCCGGGTTTGGTCGTCGGCGGCTTGATCACCGAGTCGAGTAACCCGGCGAGTCGAGCCGCTGCTTCTCCCTGGTGTCGCGCGAGTTCCGCCATCTCGGCGAAGCTGAGCTGGGGGTCTGGAAAGGGTAGGTAACCTTGCGCCTCCTCGGGCGAGGTTTTCAGCGTGTAGGCTCGTTGAGCCCGCTGGATCCGGATGGAGCAGCGGCGGAGGAGGTCGAGTTCGCGGTAGAAGGTCCGCAGGCCGATGCCCAGCGCGGCGAGGAGTGAGTCCCGGTCTCGCGGCCGTTCGGCGAGCAGGGCCACCAGTCGATAGAGCCTCGCGGCCCTCCCCAGCGTGATGTTCACGGCAGGGCGACGTCGCGTCGAGCGGCTTCGCGTCATCCGGCCTCCTCCCCCGCGACGACCCCAACCGGCTGGGCGGGCGGCTCGTATCCTCTCGGGACGGCTCGCGACGATCCTGACGATTACTTCAAGTCTGCCGGTTCGCCGTCCGAAAGAGAAGGATGGTTCGACCGGGAGTCGGCCCGCCGCGTCGCTTCCGGGTCGCGGACGGACGTCCGGTGTGGCCCGAGCCGGGCAGCCGCCCGGGCGGCCTCGCGATCGTCGCGGGCCCACCGCGTTGAGAGGGATCACGTCGGGCCGTTGCCGGGCCCTGGGAGCATCGATCCATGGCGATTCGCAAACATCCGTCGCGGTTCCGGGCGATCCGCCCCGCGACGGAAGACCTGGAACAGCGGCAACTGCTCTCGGGCACCGTCTCGGGCGTCAACGGCGAGGGGGACGCGTGGGTGCTCACCCTCGTCGGCCCCGGGAGCGTCCGCGTCACGAAGCAGCCGGACGCCGCGGGGAATGCGACGAGCCTGACCGGCCCCACCGAGATCGACACGATCACCGTCGCCGGCACCGACCCCCTCCACACGCGGCTCGTGGGGACGGTCACCCCGTCCGGCCGGGGGACCGGCCGCGTCTTCTTCCAGAACTTCGTCGAGGTCGCCAACAGGTCCGAGCGGACCTCCGGCGGGAACGGGCTGCTCTCGATCGACATGCCGAGCTTCTACCTCGGACTGACGGCGGCCGCCGCCCCGACGACCACCGCGGGCGCCGAGCCTTCGATCCTGATCCCCGACGGCACGTCCACGCTCCGGTTCGGCGGCGTCGATACCACCGCCTTCTTCGGGACCGATCCCACCAAGAGCCTGGCCAATAACGGCCAGAGCGATCAGCTCCGGGTGAGCATCGGCATCCCCCAGTTCGCCGGGGCTCGGATCGTCGTCGACAAGGTGATCACGGGCGCGACGGCCGGCACACCGACCGCGACCGCCCCGGGGGCGCCGACGCAGGACGGGGTGACCTTCGCGGTCGCCGGTCGGCTGGGCCTCTTCCAGGCCAACGAGATCGTCGGCAACTCTCAGCTCCCCCCCGCGCGATTCGCGACGCAGGGGGGCACGATCGTCGAGGCGTTTACACCGGGGACCTCGACGGGCATCCCCGGCCCGATCGGGACGTTCCGCGTCGGGACCAACGCGACCAATCTCACGGTCGTGACCGACGACAAGATCCGCGACTTCTTCATCGGCGGCGAGACGAGCAACGTCTCCGTCCTGGCGCCGAACGGGTCCAGGAACCTGTATTTCGGCAAGGGGATGGACACCGTCCAGATCTTCACCCACACGATCGAGAAGCTCTTCGCGAACCGGGGCGCGGTGAACTCGCGGGTGATCGCCGACCGCCAGATCGACAACGTCGAGTTCGGCGGCGCCGTCGTCGATACGACGATCGAGTCGGGCTACAACCAGAGCCTCCAGCAGTTCCTCCAGAACCCGTCGAGCCCGCCGACGCCGACGGCCCAGTCGGGCGGACAGATGCGGGTCAACGTGGCGGGCGACATCACCAACTCGGTCTTCGCCGCATCGGTCCTGCCGCCGACCAACGGGATCTTCGGCACCAATCAGGACCTTCGCCTCCCCTACGGGACGATCAAGGCTCGGGTCGAGGGCGTGATCAGCAACACGACCGCGACGCCTGGCTCGCCCAAGACGGCCTTCTATGCCCAGAGGGTCCTCCTCCAGAACGGCCCGGTCGTCCCGCCGACCGTCCCCGAGGCACCCTACTCCGGCCCGCTCTCGCCCCGATCCCTCCCCGGCGTCCCGCATCCCTACCGGGTCGCCCGGGCGACTCCCCAGGGGCCCCGGGTGCGCTAAGGGCCGGGGCGCCCGCTCGATCGGCCGGATCGAGGGCCCGGGACGACGATCCCGGGCCCTTCGCCATCCGGCATCGACCGTCGGCCGAGCGAGGGCGAGTCGCGAGTGGAGCGGTCAATCCCCGGGGGATGACTTCTGCTCGCCCAGCGCCCGGACGGCGATATCCTTCCGATACCAACCGCCGTTGAACCGGATGGAGGACGTGGCCTCGTAGGCGCGGGACCTCGCCTGGGCGAAGTCGTCGCCGATGGCGGTCACGTCGAGGACCCGGCCGCCGTCGGTCACGGCCCGATCGTCGCGGCCCAACGAGGGGTCGGTCCGGAGCGTCGTGCCGGCGTGGAAGACCTTGATGTCCCGCATCTTCGAGACCTCGTCCAGGTTGTTGATGACCCGCCCGCGCTCGTAGGAGCCCGGGTAGCCTTCCGAGGCCATCACGACCGTGACCGCCGGCCTCGGGTCCCACTCGAGCTGGATCTGGTCAAGCCGCCCGGCCACCACGGCGTCGAGGACCTCGTACAGGTCGCTCTTGAGCCGCATCAGGACGGCCTGGCACTCGGGGTCCCCGAACCGGACGTTGAACTCGAGGACCCTCGGCCCCTGATTCGTCAGCATCAGCCCGGCGTAGAGCACCCCTCTAAAGGGCCTGCGGGCCCGTTTCAGGGCGTGCACGATCGGGACGAGGATCTCGCCCTCGACCTGGGCCATCAGCTCGGGGGTCACGATCGTCGCCGGGGAATAGGCGCCCATCCCGCCGGTGTTCGGCCCTTCGTCGCGATCGTAGGCCCGCTTGTGGTCCTGGCTGGTCTCGAGCGGGATGATCGTCCGGCCGTCGGTGAACGCGAGGATGCTCGCCTCCTGGCCGTCCAGCCGCTCCTCGATGATGATCCGGTCGCCGGCCTTGCCGTAGACCCGCCGGACCATCACCGTGTCGATCGCGTCCAGCGCCTGGCCGAGGTTGTCGCAGACGTAGACCCCCTTGCCCGCCGCGAGGCCGTCGGCCTTCAGGACGAGGCCGAGCGGGCGATCGAGGACGAAGTCCTTCGCCTCGGCCGCGGTCGCGAAGGTGACCCGCTGTCCGCGCTCCTCGATCTCGACCTGGACGTTCGGCGAGAGCATCTCGCGCGGGTCCATGATCCGTTCGATCGCCTCGATCGACTCTTGCGCGGTCCGGCAGAGCAGCGGATGGCGGAGGGTCGACCGTCCCTTCGATCGCAGGACGAGGGAGACGTCGCGCGAGAGGATATAGTGCTCGGCGTCGGGCGCCGAGCGGAACAGGCGGTAGTCGGCCGTCGGGATCCCGGCCTGCCTCATCAATTCCTTGGCGAAGACCTTCGACCTCTCCAGCTCGGCGGCATCGCGGCGCGGGCCGAACGCCCTCAGCCCCTCGCGCTGGAAGGCGTCGACGAGCCCGAGGGTCAAGGGCTCCTCCGGGCCGACCACCGTCAGGTCGATCCCTTCCTTCTTGGCGAACTGGACCAGGCCGCGGGTGTCGTTCACCTCGACGGGGACGTTCTGGATCCCGTCGAAATGGGTCCCGGCGTTCCCCGGGGCGCAATAGACCTCGCGGACCCGGCGCGATTGCTTCAGCTTCCAGCAGAGGGCGTGCTCACGCCCCCCCTTCCCGACGACGAGGACTTTCAACGGGCAACCTCGCAAGGTTCGATCGGCCTCCGCGACCCGATGCGGACGGAGGCTGCTTTCGCATTCTAATGGGCGACACCCGCATCCGGACAGGGCGAAGCCGGCGACCGTGGGGTCGTCATGGAAAGTCGGGGGCCGATTCCGTATCCTGGGCCGTGTCGAGCGGCCGAACCGGCCCGGGCGAACCCCGACGAGCCCGGGCGTGTCCCGTGGGCTCCGGGGCGGGGTGAAGTGGGCCCGGATGGCGTGGCCGCGGGAGGATCGTCAGTCGTGAAGCACGTTGCGGTAGTCGGGGCGAGCGGGGCCGTCGGCGAGGTCATGGTCCGCCTGCTCCAGGAACGAAGATTCCCCGTCGCCACGATCAAGTTCCTCGCCTCGGAGCGGAGCGCGGGCAGGCGGATCACCTTCGGGGGCGAGTCGTTCGCGGTCGAGGCCCTCTCGGCCGAGGCGTTCCGCGACGTCGACATCGTGCTCTCCAGCACCCCGGCCTCGGTCTCGCGCGAGTTCAGCCCCATCGCCGCCAAGGCCGGTGCCGTGGTCGTCGACAATTCGAGCGCCTGGCGGATGGACCCTCAGGTCCCCCTCGTGGTCCCCGAGGTCAACCCGAACGCGATCGCCGGGCACCGCGGGATCATCGCCAACCCGAACTGCTCGACGATCCAGATGGTCGTGGCGCTCAAGCCCTTGCACGACGCCTTCCGGATCCGGCGCGTGGTCGTCAGCACCTACCAGTCGGCCTCGGGCGCCGGGCAGTCGGGCATGGGCGAGCTGTGGGACCAGACCCGGGCCAGGGTCGGCGGGGGGGAGGTCCCCAGGCCTGCGAAGTTTCCCCACCCGATCGCCTTCAACTGCATCCCGCAGATCGATGACTTCCTCCCTTCCGGCTACACCAAGGAAGAGATGAAGATGGTGAACGAGACGCGGAAGATCATGGGGGACGACTCGATCGACGTCTGCCCGACCTGCGTCCGCGTCCCGGTCCTCTCCTCGCACAGCGAGTCGATCCTGGTCGAGACCGAGCGCGCGATCACCCCCGAGGCGGCCCGTGCCGTCTGGGACGGGGCACCGGGCCTGACCGTGCTCGACGACCCGGCGACCCGGACCTATCCCCTGCCGGCCTCGTCGATGGGCCGCGACGACGTGTTCGTCGGCCGGATCCGCCAGGACCTCGCCCGCCCGAACGCCCTCCTGTTCTGGTGCGTGAGCGACAACCTCCTCAAGGGCGCGGCGCTCAATGCCGTCCAGATCGCCGAGGAGCTGCTCAAACCCGCGCCGGCTGGGGGCGAAGGACGGGGTGCCCGCCCTCCGGCCTTCGCGACACGCCCGGGATGAGGACAGATCCAGGGACCGGGCCGGCGGAGATTTCGAGCGCCCGCGGATGCGTAATATCAAGCTCTTGCTCGCCTACGATGGGACGAATTACTCCGGCTGGCAGCGGCAGGCGGATCGGCGGACGGTCCAGCAGGAGCTCGAGACGGCGATCGGCGGGCTGACGGGCACGGCCTCGGCGACGAACGCGAGCGGCCGGACCGACGCCGGGGTCCACGCGTACGGCCAGGTCGCCCATTTCTTCACCGCCTCCGACCACAGCCCCGCGGTCTTCGTCAGGGCCCTGAACGCGATGATGCCGCCCGACGTCCGGGTGAAGGGGGCCTGGGAAGTCCCCCAGTCGTTCCATGCGACCCTGGATGCCAAGACCAAGCTGTATCGCTACGTGATCGACAACGCGGCGATCGCCGACCCGTTCCGGCTCCGGTATGCCGAGCACGTCCACCGTCGCCTCGACGTCGACGCCATGCGGCGCGCGGCCGAGGCCCTGAAGGGTCGGCACGACTTCCACAGCTTCGAGACCAACTGGCCCAACCGCACGAGCAGCGTCCGGACGATCACCCACCTCGACGTGGTCCGGACCGACGACACCGTCTGGATCGACGTCGAGGCCGACGGCTTCCTCTACAACATGGTCCGGACCATCGCCGGGACGTTGATCCTGGTGGGACTCGGCCGCCGCCCGGAGGGCTGGGTCGGCGAGGCCCTGGCCGCGGAGGACCGGGCCGCATCGGGTCCGACCGCGCCTCCGCAGGGACTCTTCCTGATGCGGGTGAATTACGGGCCCTCGGGTCTTCTCCCGCCCGGTTAGAGCCACCTCTTGTCGGTCGAGTAGGTCGTGACCTTCACCTTCCCGGGCGACAGGACTCGCGTGAGCCGGTCCTTCATGCGCGCACGATGATCGATCCGCGCGGCGGGGTCGAGCGGCCCGAAGCCGCGCGCCTCGGGGTCTCGGGTGTCGAGCTCGTCGGAGTCCACGAGCGAGACCAGGGTCCCGGGGCGGAGCGGCAGCGATTCGACCAGCGCGGCGGTCGCCTCGACGTGCCCATCGCCGCCTTCGGCCCCCCCCGAACCGACCAGGACCACGACACCCAGCCCGACCGGGCACGAGCCGACCCATTCCCTCAGCCCTTCGTCGGACCAGTCGCGCCCATACAGCCGACGGACGCGGGCCGACCCCGACTCGATCCCGATGACCAACCGGTCGAATCTCCGCGACCGGAGTTCGTCCCAGACCTCCCGCGTGAAGGGCGGACGGTCGAACTCGTGGAGGAAGGCGTGGAAGCCGTCGAGGCTGGCCGGGGCGCCGAGGACGTCGACGTCGCGGGCCCGGGGTCGCGGGCCGCCCGAGGACATCGGGAAGACCTCCGTCGCCAGGTCGAGGTCGGCCAGGATCGACTCGGGAGGGCGTCGCAGGGCGTCGGCCCCGGCCAGGAAGGCCTGGCGGCACTGGAGGGCACGCCTGCCGAGGAGCCGGGCGACCGCGCGGGCATGATCGGCGAACTCCGCCGGCGACCGCTCGTAATAGGGCGAGGGCCGCTCGCCGCCGAAGCCGGGACCCCGAGCATGGCCGATGGTCGCCTGGACGATCACCGGGTTCGAGGTCTCGGGCGGCAGGAACGAGATCGGACCGTAGGTGCCCAGATAGCGCTCCCGGTGGGAAAACCAGGCGGTCGCGTCCCAAGCCGCGACCCGGTCGATGAGCTCGCGGGCCGAGTCCTCCTCGAGCAGGCCCACACCGGGGGGCGGTGCCACGGCTCTCAGCGAACCCCCCAGCCGTTCTCCGAGGTCGAGGACATCGGCGCGGACCCGCGCGTCGAGATCGACGGCCTCCGCATAGCCCAGCGCCCGCCGCCGGAGCACCAGGGCGCCGCCCTCGCGGAGCCGATCCAACGCCTGGACGGTGGCGTCCAGCCCCTTGAGGAAATGCACCCCATCGACAAAAGCTCGTTGCCAGCGCCCTTCGAGGTCGAAGTGATAGATCGGCTCGTCGCCGAAGTACACCGAGAACGAGCCGGGCTTGACCCCGAGGAAGACGTCCGCCCCCTCGGGCGCGACGAAGCCGGCGCGGAGGGTATAGAGGGCACCGGTCTGGAGGAGGCCTGCCGCCTCGGAAGTCTGGGCCAAGGGGGCGACCTCCCGAAGACTCTTACCCTGTCGGTTCCCGCCGGATGTCGTGGCGAAACCCGCCTCAACCCTCCGATCAGTCTCCATTATACTCCCGCCGCCATTGGACCCGGACCCGGTACCCGCCCCTCCACGTCGGACGGAGTCAGCCGGAGGGATCATGCCGTGAGCGACCACGATCTCGGGACGACGCCGGCCGGGAACGTCCCGAGGACCCGGCGATCCGCGATCCTCCACGGGATCTTGATCGCCGCCGTCGCGCTCTCGCTGTATCTCGTCGGCAACGGGAGCGTCGGCCTCTGGGATCGCGACGAGCCGCGGTATGCCGTGGCCGTGAGGGAGATGCGGCAGCGGGGAGACTGGATCACCCCGACCTTCAACGGCGAGCCGCGGTATCACAAGCCGATCCTGATCTACTGGGTGATGGGGTTGGGGACGGCCCTGCTCGGGGACAATCCGTTCGGGGCGAGGTTCGGATCGGCCCTCGCCGGGACCGCGACCTGCCTGCTCGCCTGGCGGCTGGGGCGATCGATGCTCGGCCCGACCGCGGGCCTGGTCGGGGCGCTCGCGCTGGCGACCGCGCCGCTGATGATCGTCGGCTCGAAGCTGGCGACCACCGACGCGACCCTGACGATGTTCGTCGCCTCCGCCCAGGCATGTCTCTGGAGGCTGCACCGACGAGCCGACCTGTCGGCCGCGCTCGGCTTCTGGGCCTCGCTCGGGCTGGCATTCTTGACGAAGGGCCCGGTCGGCCCCGCCTTCGTCGCGGCCTCGGCCGCGGCGACGTGGTGGCTCGGGGGAAGTCCCTTCCGCTGGTCGAGGTTGCACGGTCGTCTCGGGCTCGGGGTCTTCGCCGCGATCGCCCTGCCCTGGTACGTCGCGATCGGGATCAGCTCGCGCGGGGATTTCTATCGATACGCGCTGGGCGTCCAGATGATCCAGCGGTTGACGACGAGCCTGGAGCACCACGGCGGCTTCCCCGGGTATTACGCGCTCGGTACGCTCCTCGCGTTCTATCCGTGGTCGGCCCTGGTCCCGGCGGCGGCGGTCGGGGCGTGGGCCCGGAGGAAGGTCGCGCCGGAACTCGCGTTCCTCCTGGGATGGGCCCTCGGCCCGCTCGTGGTGCTCGAGGTGGTGAAGACGAAGCTGATTCACTATTACCTGCCCTCGATCCCGGCCCTGGCGCTGCTCGTCGGCTGGCTGATCCAGGGGCTTCGGGGAGGGGCGGCCAACCTCCGCCGGTTCGCATGCGCCCGCCTCGGCCTGGGGATGCTCGGCGGTCTCGGGATGCTGCTGTCGGCCTGCCTCGTCGTCGCTGGCGTTGCCCTCCCGATGCCGCATCGAGCGCCTTGCCTGGTGCTGGCCGGCGTCGCGGGCGTCGGGACGGTCGTCGCGGCGGGCCGGCTCCGGTCCGGCAGGCCCGTCGCGGCCGCGATGACCCTCGTCGCCTGCTGGGGCTCATTCGGCGTGATCGTCTCCGGCTGGCTCCTGCCCACGGCCGAGCCCTATCGCCTCTCGCGGGTCGTCGGCGAACGGCTCGCCCGGCTGGCGATCGCCGAGCAGGCCGCGCCGGTCCTCGTGACGTTCCAGGAGCCCGGCACGATCTACGCCCTGAAACGCACCGCACTCCTGATGAGGACGTGGAATGACCTGGCCGGCACGCTGAAGGCCGCCGGCACGATCGTCTCGGCGGTCACCCCGGACCATGTCCTCGCGCTCCGGTGGGACGGCCGATTTCGGCTCGACGTCCTCGAAGAGCTGGACGGCTTCAACCTAAACAAGGGGAAGAATGAGCCCCTCCGTTTCGTCAGGGTCCGGCTCAATGATGCGGCCTCAGCGGCCCGACCGGGCGAGCAACCGCTCGTAAAGTGACCGGATCGAGTCCGTCATCGTCTCGTGGCGGAACTGGTCGGCGAACCGGGCCCGCCCGGCCGCTCCCATCCGTCGACGAAGCTCGGGGTCGGACGCGAGCCGGAGCACCGCCTCCCGGATCCCCGGGATCGACCCGGGCGCGAGCAGGATCCCCGTCTCGGGCAGGACGACCTCCTTCGCCCCGTCCACGTCATAGCTGATCACCGGGCGGCCGACGATGAGGGCCTGGGGCAGCACCCGTGCCAGCCCCTCGCGGAGGCTCGGGTGGACGACCGCGTCGACCGCCCCGAGCAGCTCGGGAATTCGCGACGGGGGAACGAGGCCGATGAAGTGGATGGCATGGCTAATCCCGAGCCGGTCGGCCTTCGCCCTGAGCGGCTCGCGGAGGATCCCATCGCCGACGAAGACGAACCGGACCCCGGGATCGGCGGCGAGGATCGCGGGGGCGGCGGCGAGGATGTCGTCGTGCCCCTTCCTCTCGAAGAGCCGCGCGACGGTCGCGAACGCGACCTCGTGGTCGGCCAGGCCCAGCTCGCGACGGACCTCGTCGCGGGGCCGGGGGGGGTTGAGGAACGAGTCGACGTCCATCCCGCTGTAAATCGTCGAGTATTGCTCGGGCCCGCCGACCCGGGCCGCCAGCGCCTGCTCGGTCATCGCGTGGCAGACGCTCACGATCGCGTGACACCGCCGCGCCGCCCACCGTTCGAGGGCGACATAGAGCGCGTTCTTGGCCCTCGACTCGGACGGCCCGAACGGCAGGCCGTGGATCGTGTGGACGACGGCGGCCACCCGCTCGTCCCAGGCGGCGGCACGGCCGACGATCCCGGCCTTCGAGCTGTGCGTGTGCACGACGTCGGGGCGAAGCCGGCGGATCGCGGCCCTCAATCGTCGGTACGCCCGCCAATCCGCCGACGGCCGGATGGCGCGGACGAGGTCGGGGACCACCTCGACCTTGAGCCCGCGCCCGGAGGCGCGCTCGAAGAGATCGCCCTCCGGCCCCTCGGCCGGCCCCGTGATCAGGGTCACGTCGTCGCCGTGGCGGTGGTGCAGCCCGTCGACCGTGAGGAGCGTATTCTCCTGGGCCCCGCCGAGGATCAGTCGGGTGATCACGTGGAGGATGCGCATCGGCGGCCGATCCGGAGTTCGGGGCATCCCCGGCGTATCTAACCCATCCGACGGCGACGTCGGGGGCGTGGCCGTCCTGCGAGGAGCCGGACGCGCGTCAGTGGCTGGTCCGCCGGACCCGTCGGCCGCCGAGGAAGCTGTCGAAGACGAACTTGCCGAGGTCGTCGGCCCCGCAGTAGGCCGCGACGCCCTGCGAGACCCGGGCCATCTCCTCGACGAAATTCACGAGGCCGAGGTAGAAATAATCCTCGATCAGCGCGAAGCTCGAGATCCGGATCCCGGCCGAGGCGCATCGCTTCACCTCGTTGAGGGTGTGCCGCGCGGTCTTCTCGGACGGCGGGTAGATCAGGACGACTTCTCGCCCCTCGATGTGGGCGGTCGGCTCGCCGTCGGTGATGACGATGATCTGCTTGTTCCCGGCGCCCGAGCGCATCAGGATGTTCCGGGCGAGGCGGAGGCCGGCGTCGATGTTGGTGAAGTGCTGGGGGACGCGCTTGGGCGGGTGGTCGAGGTCGAAGCGGAGATGGACCCGGCTGTCGAAGAGGCTCACGGGCTTGGGGGCCGAGTCGAGGAGCTGCCGCTCGGTCATCACGTTGGCGTAGGTGTAGAAGCCGACGAGCTGGAGCGTGTCCTGGGGGTACTGGGCCCGGACCATGGCCTGGAGCGCCAGCGCGACCTTCTTCGTAGTCGCGTATTTGCCGTAACGGCTCATCGACCCGCTCATGTCGATCAGGACGACCGTGGCGCACCGGGTCTGATACTCCGTCTCGTAGACGACGTAGTCGTCCATCCGGAGCCGGAGGGGGGGGCCGCTGGCCTGCCGGACCATCGCGTTCTTGAGGGTCTCGTGCAGGTTGAGGTTGGCCAGGGAGTCGCCGTAGACGTAGGGCTTGGAGTCTTCGTGGCGGACCGACCCTTCGCCCTTCTGGGGCGTCTCGTGCTTGCCGATCGCGTCGCGCTGAAAGGTCTGGAAGAGGTTCGTGAGGGCCGATTCCTGGATCCGGCGGACGCCCTTCGGGCTGACGCGCCACTTGCCCTCGTCGTCCTTCTCGATCAGGCCCTCTTTCTGGATCTTGTCGAGGATCTCGGGATCGTCCTCGAGGTCGTCGATGTTCCGGAGGACCTGGTCGCCGTACTGGAGCATGTACTCGGCGAGCTGGTCGAAGGCGTCCTCGGCCGACTGGGGCGAGAACTGCTGGGAGCCGTCCCACTTGCTGTACTCGAAGATCGACATGGAGCCCCCGCGGCCACGGACGGTCGGCACGATCCGGCCCGATCGTGACCGATCAGCGCCGATACGAAGACACGCCGGTCTTGCTCGTCTTGTTCAGCTTGTTGTGGACGTGCAGCCCTTCGAGGATAAACTCGGCCGCGCTGGCCGTGGCGGCGTCCCTCGCGTCGGCGTCGGGCAGGTTGGGCAGGAGCTTCCTGGCCAATTCGTCCGCCTTCTTCCTCAAGCCGGGCACCCGGTCGATCCGCTCGAGGACCTCGGCGACCGCCAGCGTGTCGCCGACCTCGACCCCCTTGCCCGACTCGAAGTAGTCGACCGTGGCGCGGAAGTCCTTGGCGTCGAAGTGGCCGTCGAAGACGTTCTTGACCGCCTCGCCGACGATCCGGCCGATGAGCTTATCCTCGTGCCCCTCGTCCTCCGACATCGTCAGCTCGAGCTTGCCGCGCGAGCTGGGCAGGACGTGCGTCAGGTCGGAGACCCTGGGGACGATCCACCGTTCGCGATTCAGCAGCGCGCGCCGCTCGGCGTTCGACAGGACGTTCTCGAGGTTGGCGATCGACATCCGGACCGAGACGCCCGACGCCTGGTTCACGTGCGACGACGACCGGGCGAGCCGCGAGACCTCCTCGACGACCTCTTTCAGGTACAGCGGCACGGCGATCGTGCCGCCGTCGCGGTCGATCCAGGCGTTCTGGTCGTTGATCGCGATGCCGAGCTCGCGGGTCAGCGGATAGTGGGTCCGGACGACCGACCCGATCCGGTCCTTGAGCGGCGTGACGATCCGGCCGCGGTTCGTGTAGTCCTCGGGGTTGGCCGAGAAGACCATGCAGAGGTCGAGGTCCAGCCGGATCGGGAAGCCGCGGATCTGGATGTCGCGCTCTTCGAGCACGTTGAACAGGCCGACCTGGATCTTCGGCGAGAGGTCGGGCAGCTCGTTCATGCAGAAGATCCCGCGGTTGGCGCGGGGGATCAGGCCGAAGTGCATCGTCAGCTCGCTCGAGAGGTAGCGGCCCTCGGCGTGCTTGATCATGTCGACCTCGCCGATCAGGTCGGCGATCGTCACGTCGGGCGTGGCGAGCTTCTCCTGATACCTCGACTCGCGGCCGACCCAGGCGATCGGCGTCGCGTCGCCCTGGGACGCGACGCGGTCGCGGGCCTCCTTCGAGACCGGCGCGTACGGGTGATCGTTCACCTCGGAGCCCTCGATGACCGGCAAGGCGTCGTCGAGGAGGTGGATCAGCTGGCGGAGCATCCGCGTCTTGGCCTGGCCGCGCAGGCCGAGGAAGAGCATGTCGTGGCGGGACAGGATCGCGTTCTGGATCTGGGGGACGACGGTCTCTTCATAGCCGAGGATGTCGGGGAAGAGCGGGCGGCCCGATCGGAGCCGCTCGACCAGGTTCCGCCTCATCTCGTCCTTGACCGACTCGAGCCTGTAGCCGCTCGACCGCAACTCGCCGAGGGTCCGGGGACGCTCCGTCGCCATCGTCTGCACGCTCCGGGGTGTCTGTCGATCGGGTCGGGACCGCCCGTCGCCACGCATCGAGGGCGGGCGGTCGTCTCCGGTCCCGACGAAGGGCGGGCGCAGGGAGACCCACTCGGATATGCTAGGCACCCGGGGCGGAAAGTCAACGCGATCGGGGGGCCCGGCCGGTGCCTCAGCCGTCCGGGGGGACGCCGCTCTCGTCGAAGAGTCGGCTGACGCTCTCGCGACGGTGGATCGAGAGGATCGCCCTCGCGAAGAGCGGGGCGACGGTGACGACCTTGATGTTGGGCGCGAGCGGCTCGTACCGGTATCCGATCGTGTCCGTCATGACCAGCTCTTTGATCGGGCTGGCGGCGATCCGGGCCGCCGAGCCCTTGGTCAGGACCCCATGCGAGACGCACGCGTAGATATCCCAGGCGCCGTGGGCCCGGCAGGCGACGGCCATCTCGATCAGGGTCCCGCCCGAGATCGTGAAGTCGTCGACGATCAGGACGTTCTTCCCCTCGACCGACCCGACGATGTCGAGGACCTCGGCCCGCTCGTTGTGGTCCTGCCGGGTCTTATTCCCGATCACCACCCGGGCGCGCATCAGGTCGGCGAACTTGTAGGCCTGCTTGCCGAACCCGACGTCGGGCGAGGCGACCACCAGGTCGGGGATCCCCTTCTTGCGGAAGTAGTCGACGAGCACCGGCATCGCGTAGAGGTGGTCGACCGGGACCTTGAAGAAGCCCTGGATCTGCGGGCTGTGGAGGTCCATGGTCAGGACCCGGTCGGCCCCGGCCGCCTCGATGCAGTCGGCGCAGACCCGGGCCCGGATCGAGACCCGCGGCTCGTCCTTCTTGTCGCCCTTGGCGTACGAGAAGAAGGGGATGACGGCCGTCACCTGGGCGGCGCTGGCGCGCTTGAGGGCGTCGATCCAGAAGAGCAGCTCGGTGAAGTTGTCGTTGACCGGGTTCTCGGTCCCCTGCACGATGAAGACGTCCCGGCCGCGGACGTTCTCGAGGACCCGGACGAAGACGTTCCCCTCGCTGAAGATCTTCGTCTCGGACTTCCCGAGCGGCATGCCGAGGTGGGCGCAGATGGCCGTGCCCAGGTCGCGGCTGGCCCGGCCGGCGAAGATCTTCAGCTCGCCGAACGGGTCGTGCTGCTTCGACGTGCAGATCAGCGAGTTGTCCATGCCCGGGTCATCGCGCCTGGGGAGGGAGCCCGTCCGGCCCGTCCCCGCTCGGGCCGTGAACTCCCCGGGGTGTCTCCGGGTTGCCCCGTCGTTCACGAGAGCTTAATCGAATCGACCATCCCCCGCTACCCGGGGTGCGGCCCCGGTCGGCCCGGGAGGGGGAGTGCCCGACGGGCCCGCCCGGCCTACAATGGACCGTCCGCGCAGGATCGTCAGACTCCCGTCCGTCCCCAGGATTCGAGGTCCCGGCATGCAACTCCGTCGTCCCCCGAACCGATGGCCCCTCCTCGCCGCGCTCTGCTTGGCGGCCTCGGCATCCGTCACGACCGCCAGGGCGGCCGGGCCACCGTCCCCGGCGGCCCGGGCGCCGCAGGCCCGGCCCAGCCTGGCTGGCGGGATCGACTGGATCAACACGGACCGGCCGATCCACCTCGATAAGCTCCGGGGCAAGGTCGTCCTGCTCGACTTCTGGACCTTCTGCTGCATCAACTGCCACCACATCATCCCGACCCTGGCGAAGCTCGAGGCGAAGTACAAGGACCAGCTCGTCGTGATCGGCGTCCACACCGCCAAGTTCGACGCCGAGCGGGTCACGGCGAATATCCGCAAGAAGGTCCGCGAGTACGACGTCAGGCACCCGGTGGTCAACGACGCCGACCGGGTCATCTGGAACAAGTTCAAGGTCGACGTCTGGCCGACCCTGATCCTGATCGATCCCGACGGCAACGTCCACAACCGGGGCAGCGGAGAGATCAGCTTCGAGATCCTCGACGAGCACGTCGGAGCGCTCGTCCGCGATTACAAGGCGAAGGGCAAGCTCGACGAGACCCCCGTGCAGTTCTTCCCCGAGCGGGAGAAGGCCCACGCCGGCGGCCTCCTCTTCCCCGGCAAGGTTGCGGCCGACGAGGGAGGCGACCGGCTGTTCATCGCCGACACCGGGCACAATCGCGTCGTGATCACGGACCTCAAGGGGAAATTCCGGGACGCCATCGGCGGGGGCACCGAAGGCCTCGCGGACGGCGCGTTCGAGCGGGCCAGGCTGAGCCGGCCGCAGGGGGTCTGCCTCGTGGGCGAAACCCTCTTCGTCGCCGACACCGAGAACCACGCGATCCGCGCGGTCGACCTCAAGGCCCGGACGGTGACGACCGTCGCCGGCAACGGCCGGCAGGCCGAGTTCGGGGTCCGCGGCGGACGCGGCAAGGAGATCAGCCTCAGCAGCCCGTGGGACCTCGTCCTGATCCCGGGCACCCGGACCCTCGCGGTCGCGATGGCGGGTCCGCACCAGATCTGGACCTATCAGATCGACACGGGCGAGGCGCTAGTCGCCGCCGGGACCGGCCGCGAGGACATCATCGACGGCCCTCCCGCCGAGTCGGCCTTCGCGCAGCCGAGCGGACTCGCCACCGACGGCACGCACCTGTTCGTCGCCGACTCCGAGGGCTCGGCCGTCCGCGAGATCGGCCTGCCGCTGCCCGGCCGCGCGGTCGCCACGATCGCCGGCACCCACGACCTGGCCCGCGGGGCCAGCCTCTTCGCCTTCGGCGACCGCGACGGCGGCGGGTCGGCCTCGCGGCTCCAGCACTGCCTGGGCCTCGCCTTCGGCGCCGGCAAGCTCTTCATCGCCGACTCGTACAACAACAAGGTCAAGGCCCTCGACCTCGGGACCCGCGAGGTCCGGACGCTCGCGGGCACGACCAGGGCCGGGACGACCGACAGCCCGCCCCTCTTCGACGAGCCGGGAGGGCTGAGCTACGCGGCCGGCAACCTCTATGTCGCCGACACGAACAACCATCAGATCCGCGTCATCAACGCGGCCGACGGCAAGGTCAGGACCCTCGCCCTCGACGGCGTCCAGCCCCCCCGGGTCAGGCGGGTGCCGACGTTCCCGAACGCGACCGTGGTCGACGCCCGCCCCGTCGACGTCGGCCCGGCCAGGGACCTTACGCTCTCGTTCAAGCTGAGCCTGCCCGCCGGCTATGAGCTGAACGAGGAGGCCCCGATGACCTACCTGGTCGAGGTGCCCGAGGCCCCTTCGAGCCTGTCGGACCGGAACCCGGCGACGGGGGGTCGTCTCGAGAAGCCGTCCACGGGCTTCGAGATCCCGGTCGCCTTCGCGGCCGAAGGCAAGCCGGGTCAGGTGCTCAATATCCGGGTCTCGGTCGGGGCGTTGGTGTGCCTGCCCAACACCCTCTGCACGGCGAAGAACTTCGTCTGGAACGTCCCGGTCCGGATCACGGCCGGGGCCCCGTCGAAGGCGACGATCGCTGCCCCCTGAGCCGGCCGAGGGTCGTCCGGCGCGGCGAGGTCAGGCCGGGTCGACCGGCTCGGGGCTCGCCCCGAGCCGGAGCCCGATCGGGAGGCTGTCCCCGAGCGCCCGGCCCTGCTCGCCCGCCTCCAGCTCGGTGAACTCGCGGACGGGGCGGATGACCTCTTGGTCGGCACCCAGCGTCGCGAGGCGATCGATGACCCGCTCGCGGAGCCCGTCGTCGATGTCCCGCGAGCGGTCGCCCGAGACCCGCGCCAGTTGAGCCAGGGCAAACCCGGCGTCGGAGGCCTCGCGGCCGGGGGTGTAATCCCGATCGAGCAGGGCGGCGACCCATCGCTCGGCCTTCTCGCGAGGGACCGCCGTGTTCGCGGGGCCGTAGAGCGGCACCCGTGCCCCGACCCGGCCCAGGCACCAGAGGCCATAGCCGGCCGTCCCGGGACGCCCGATCTCCTTGATCAGGGCATCCCCGAGCGACTCCTTGACCGGGCCCGGGACCCGCTCCAGCGAGGCGGCACATCGCCAGATCTCGGCCATCTCGTGCGGCTCGGGCTTCGGCCTCGTCCCCTTCCTGGCCGGGCCGGCCTTGCCGGGGAAGAGGAGGGCCGAGGCCCGCCGGTAGATCTCGTCGTGGTGGGCCTTGTTCAATCCGGCCGCGACCCGCCTCCAGAGGATCCACCACTCGGCCCAGCACTGCATGTCCTTGACGTGCTTCACCCCCTGGTGGAACGCCGGCCAGAGGGCCTTGATCCGCGACTCGTCGAGCGGGAACCCGACCCCCGGGCGGAGGAGATACCCCGCCAGGTTGAACCAGCGTGACTCATGCCGGGGCGACTTGCCGCGCGACTCGGCCACGTCGCGGAGCGGGTCCCAGAGGGCCCGGAGGGCCGACGGCGGCCACGAGTCGCGGGGCGCATCGAGGGCCTCCTCGAGCCGCTTGATCAGCCGGGACGGCCCGTCCTCCTCGGCGACGCCGACGCCGGCGAAGGCCGCCTTGATGGCGGCGACCGCCGCGTCCACCTCCGACTGCTCGATCACGACCGTCGCCGTGCCCGGGTCGACGATCGGGATGGCCGGCGGTCGCCCCGGCGACGCCCCGCGGAGCTGGATCTGGAGCCGCCAGCGCCGGTCGTCGGTCCGGGACAGGCACCAGACCTCGACCGTGCCGACCTCCGTCACGCGCGCGGACAGGCGGACCGGCACCCGCTCGGCCTTTGCCTTGCGGCCGACCCGGATGTGCGTCAGGAGGGGGGGCAAGTCGAGGATCGTCTCGGGGTCGCCCGCGATCAGGGCCCCGGGCCGGTCGTCGGGGCGGATCGACGAGCTGGCGAGCGGGAACGCGACGGGCCGGTCCGTGAGCAGGTCGAACGGGTGCTGCTCGATCGCGAACTCGTCCCCCTCCTGGGCGTCGCGGGGGACGACGCAGAGCCAGGGGCGGTCGGTCGTCGCGGAGTCGATCCCGACGTAATACGACCGGGCCGTCCCGCCGCCGATCCGGATCCCGCCGCCCCGGCGGACGACCCCGTAATAGGCGGCACCGTGGGCGACGGCGAGGTCGAGGGAGGCGTTGGTCAGGACCCGGGGACGGTAGGCCGGGCCGCCGTCGGCTTCGTACCAGGATGAGACGACGGCGACGATCCGCTCGCGGACGATAGTCGGGGTCAGGGCCCCGCCGTTGAAGAGGATCGCGTCCGGCCGGGCCGGGCGGTCGTCGGGCGTGTGGCCCCCCTGGCCGATCGCCTCGGCCCGGTGCCGCCTCAGGAACGCGGCGAGGTGCTTCGGGATCGCCGGGTCGGCGACGAACGGCAGGCCGAACTCCTGGAGGCCACCCCTGGACCCCTTCGACGGCTCGTCGCCCCGGGCGGTCATCGGGAAGAAGCCGTCGAGCACGACCTCGGCGACCTCCTCCCGCGACAGCTCGGACTGGATGCTGGCCCCGATGATCTTCGAGCCCCGCCCCGCGATCGTGACCGGCCACCGCGCGGGGCTCCCGTCGCCGAGGAGCTTCTCCTTGGCCGTCCGGCAGGAATAGCGCAAGGCCGACCACTGCTCGTTGTCGAGCCGGGCCCCGCCCAGCTTCTTCTCGACCCGATGGGCCAGGGCCAGGTCGATGTTGTCGCCGCCGAGCATCAGGTGGTCGCCGACGGCGACCCGGCGGAAGCCCGGCCCGGTGGGGGTCTCGACGACGGTGATCAGGCTGAAGTCGGCCGTGCCGCCGCCGATGTCGCAGACGAGGATCAGCTCGCCGGCCCGGACCTCGCGCTGCCAGACGTCCTGATGCGAGACGATCCAGCAGTAGAAGGCCGCCTGCGGCTCCTCGATCAGGCTCAGGTTGGGCAGGCCGGCCCGCCCGGCCGCGGCGACGGTCAGCTCGCGCGCCGCCTCGTCGAACGAGGCGGGCACGGTCAGGACGACCTCCTGCCGCTCGAAGAGGCTCTCGGGGTCGTCCAGCGCGAAGGTCACGTCCCAGGCGTCGCGGACATGACGGAGGTACTCGGCCGAGGCCTCGACGGGCGAGATCCGCCTCGCGTCGCCCTGCGCCCCCCAGGGGAGGATGTCGGCCTCGCGGTCGACGCCCGGGTGGCAGAGCCAGCTCTTGGCGCTCGAGACCAGGTGCGCCGGGACCTTCGCCCCCTGGACCCGGGCGAACTCGCCGACGATCCGGTCGCTCCCCTCGGCCCAGGGGGTATCCCCCGCGCCGGGGGGGAGCTCGTGCGGGCCGGGCAGGTAGAGGAACGACGGCAGCATCGGCCTCGGCGCGGTCTCGCCGGCCGCGACGAGCTGGGGGACCTCGAACGCGCGGATGTCGGCCGTCGGCCGCTCACGCCCCTTCGTGTCCACGAACGCCACGGCGCTGTTCGTGGTCCCGAGGTCGATGCCGATGATGAATCGTGGGCGTGTCATGGCGGGCGGACGATCCCCGGGCCTCCCTCAGCCGACCACGAAGTTGACGAGCTTCCCCGGGACGACGACCGTCTTCTTGATCGTCTTGCCGTGGAGCAGGGCGACGATCTTCTCGTCCGATCGGGCGGCGACCTCCAGCTCCTCCGACCCGATCCCGTTCGGGACCATGATCCGGGCCCGGAGCTTGCCGTTGACCTGCACGGGCACCTCGACCTCCTCGTCGACGAGGAGGGCCTCGTCGTAGTCGGGCCAGGGCACGTAGGCGAGGGTCTCCTCCCCGCCGAGGATCTGCCAGAGTTCTTCGCCCAGGTGGGGCGCCATCGGCGACAGCAGCAGCGCGAACGTCTTCATCGCCGACGTGGGCCGGCCGGCCTCGGCCGTGAACGCGTTGACGAACTCCATCAGCTTGCTGATCGCCGTGTTGAAGCGGAGCCCTTCCAGGTCGTCCGTCACCCCCGCGACGGTCCGGGCGACGAGCTTGGCCTGCGCAGGGGACGGCTCGACATCCTGGACCTTCGGGTCGAGGACCACGGCGTCCGCATCGGCGTCGACGACCATCCGCCAGGCCCGGCCGAGGAACCGGTAGACCCCCTCGACCCCCTTCATGCTCCACGGCTTCACGGCTTCGAGCGGTCCCATGAACATCTCGTAGAGCCGGAGCGAGTCCGCGCCGTAGTCCTCGACGACGAGGTCGGGCGTGATCACGTTGCCGCGACTCTTGGACATCTTGTGCGCCCGGGCATCGACGGTGAATCGCGGGTCGCTCTTCCAGTAGAAGCGATCGCCACGCTTCTCGACTTCATCCGGCTGGAGCGTCACCACGCCATACATCTCGCCGCTGCCCCCTCCTTCAATCTTCTGGTGGGCCGCTTCGAGGGCCTCCTCCGCATTCACCTTCTGCCCCGAGCCGTCTTCATACCCCTTATATTCCACCTCGCCGAGGATCATCCCCTGGTTGACGAGCCGACGGAACGGCTCGGCCGTGCTGACGAGGCCGCGGTCGAAGAGGACCTTGTGCCAGAACCGGCTGTAGAGCAGGTGCAGGACGGCGTGCTCGGCCCCGCCGACGTAGAGGTCGACCGGCAGCCAGTACTTCTCCAGCTCGGGCGACCAGGGCCGGTCCTCGTTGCGGGGGTCGATGTAGCGGAGGTAGTACCAGCACGACCCCGCCCACTGGGGCATCGTGTTCGTCTCGCGACGATAACGGTCCGAGTAGCGGACCCATTCGGTGGCCTTGCCCAGGGGCGGCTCGGGGCGGCCCGACGGGCGGAAGTCCTCCAGCTCGGGGAGCAGGACCGGCAGCTCGTCCTCGTCGACCGCCTTCACCGACCCGTCCTCGCCCAGGAGGATCGGGAACGGCTCGCCCCAGTAGCGCTGGCGGCTGAAGAGCCAGTCGCGGAGCCTGGTGTTGACGGCCTTGCGCCCTCGCCCGCGGGCCTCGAGCCAGGCGGTCGTCTCGGCCTTCGCCTCGGCCGTGGCCTTGCCGTCGAGCACGAGCGGGGCGAGTTCCGGGCCCGAGGCCCCCTCGTGGACCGAGGGAATGTCGTCGTTCCGCGAGTTCACGGCGACCCCGGGCGCCACGTCGGCCTCGTTCAGGGGGAAGTCGGACTCCGCGGTGTGCCGGGCCACGACCCGGACGATCGGCAGGTTGTAGGCCCTGGCGAACTCGAAGTCGCGCGCGTCGTGCCCGGGGACGGCCATGATGGCGCCGGTCCCGTAGCCCATCAGCACGTAGTCGGCGACCCAGACCGGGATCACCCGGCCGTTGACGGGGTTGGTGGCGTACGACCCCGTGAAGACGCCCATCTTGGTCTTCGCCAGGTCCGTCCGGTCGAGGTCCGACTTGCTCGCCGCGGCCGTCCAATACGCCTCGACCGCGGGCCGCTGCCCGTCCGTCGTCAGGGCCCCGAGCCGCGGGTGCTCGGGGGCGACGACCATGTAGGTCGCGCCGAAGAGCGTGTCGGGCCGGGTGGTGAAGACCTTCAGGTCGCCGACGCCCGCCACGAGGAAGTCGACCTCGGCCCCCTCGCTCCGGCCGATCCAGTTCCGCTGCATCTCCTTGATCGGCCGCGGCCAGTCGACCTCCTCGATCTCGTCGGCGAGCCGATCGGCGTAGGCGGTGATCCGGAGCATCCACTGCTTCAGCGGCATCCGGACGACCGGGTGGCCGCCGACCTCGCTCTTGCCGTCCTGGACCTCCTCATTGGCGAGCACCGTCCCGAGCGCGGGGCACCAGTTGACCGGGACCTCGGCGCGGTAGGCCAGCCGCTTCGAGTCGCGATACGCGCCGGGATCGGCCGTCCCCCACGGGATTGGCAGCTCGGCGATCGGCCGGCCCCTCCCCGTCCGGGGCCTCCCCTCGGGGTCGACCCATTCGTGGTCGGGGTCGTACCAGGTGTCGAAGAGCTGGAGGAAGATCCACTGGGTCCAACGGTAGTAGCCCGGGTCGGTCGTGTCGACCTCGCGGTCCCAGTCGTAGGAGAACCCGAGCGACTTGATCTGCCGGCGGAAGTTGTCGACGTTGGCCCGGGTCGTCACCTTCGGGTGGACGTTGTTCTTGATCGCGTACTGCTCGGCCGGGAGGCCGAAGGCATCCCACCCGATCGGGTGGAGGACGTTGTACCCGCGCATCCGCTTATAGCGGCAGAGGATGTCGGTCGCCGTGTAACCCTCGGGGTGGCCGACGTGCAGCCCGGACCCGCTCGGATAGGGGAACATGTCGAGGATGTAGAGCTTCGGCCTGCCGGGCACGAAGTCGAGAGTCCGGAAAGTTTTGTGCTCATCCCAGTACGCCTGCCACTTCGGTTCGATCTTCTGGGGGTGATAAGCGGACATGCAAAAGGGGCTCCGCTGGGCAGGACGACGACGGCCCGAGGTTCGATCGCAGGGATGAGGGGAAGGGCCTTCGGGATGACGATCGGGGCGCCACCCGTCGCGCCCCCGAGGATACCCAAACGGGGGACGACCCGCCAGGACGGGCGAAGACTCCGGTTGTAAAGACGGAAGGTCAACCTTACAGACGCCGCGTCGGCCCCCAGGTCGATCGACTTCAGGAAAAATCGCGGCAGGCCGACCGATTTCCCGCCCGTCGACCATTCGCCGTGTAGACTTCAGTCGAATCCGCGGTCGTCGTCGAGTCCTCGCCGGGGCGGACCGGTGTGCTCGGGCATCGCGGTTGCAAAGGGTAGGGTCGGCGTCGCAAAGACGACGGATAATCTCCCCCTCGTGTGACCGAATCAGGAGCCTCGTCATGGCGACCTCGCGCATGGCCTCGATCGCTTCGCGCCCGCATTATTCGACCCTCATCGCCCTGACGATCGTCCTGGTCGGGACCTCCGGCGGATGCAAGAGCCGCCGCCAGGCGATGCGTCCCGTCTATAGCGGGCCGGGGTATACCGCCGTCCCCGTCCGCCCCGGGGCGTCGAGCTCGGTAATCGTCGACGAACCGATTTCGTCCTCCGCCCCCCCGCGGGTCGACCTGCCCGACGAGAATCCCCGCCTCTCCCCGACGCTTCCCCCGGTCGACTCGGGCTTCCAGCCTTCCCGGGGCGGGTCGCCGCCCCCGGCCGACGAGCCGGGCCTGAGGGTCCCCCCCAACCCCGGCGTCGAGCGGACACCCAAGGCGAACATCCGCGGCCCCGAGCTGGACGGGCCGAGCGCCTCGCGGAGCACCCCCAGGCGGACGAGCACGACCCGGGTCCGGGAGTCATCCCTCCAGGACCGCGTCCGCCCGTTCGTCAACGACCCGGATGACCTCTTCCAGCCCCCCAAGGCCGACCGTCCGTGGAAGTACATCGTCGTCCATCACAGCGCCAACGCCTCCGGGAGCTACGACCAGATCGACCGCGAGCACCGCAAGATCCAGGGCTGGGACGGCTGCGGCTACCACTTCGTGATCGGCAACGGCACGGACAGCCCCGACGGCCAGGTCGAGGTCGCCCGCCGCTGGACGAATCAGAAGCACGGCCTCCACTGCCGCAACGGCAAGAACCCGGACGTGAACGAGTACGGGATCGGGATCTGCCTGATCGGCAACCTCGACAACGCCCCGCCGACCGCGAAGCAGGTCGCCGCGGCCCGGGCCCTCGTCGCCTATCTCGCCCGGCGGTACGAGATCCCGGCCGATCGGGCCGGCACGCATGCCGAGATGGCCGACGGCCCGACCGCCTGCCCCGGCAAGAACTTCCCCGAGGCGGAGATCTTCGGGTCGAAGCATCTCGCCGCCAACTGAGGCCGGGCGCAGTCGGGTCATACAGGTTGTCGGGCTCCCGGGTCGAGCGGGAGCCCGATCGCCATTCGAAGCGACCCGTTTAAGCGAGCCCCTGGCCGCGACGGACCGCCTCGTGGAGCATGGCGATGACGGTCATCGAGTCCGTGAGTTCGCCGCGACGGAGCAGGGTCCAGGCCTCGTCCCAGTCGAAGCGGCGGACCTGGAGGCGTTCGGTCCCCTCGGGCTGGCTGTGTCCGAGCGAGAGCCCGGTGGCCCTGTAGATGATCGCCCGCTCGTCGCCCACCGAGTTCGACAGGTGCGACTCGCCGATCCGCTCGAGGGAGTCGGCCTCGATGCCCGTCTCCTCGCGGAGCTCGCGACGGGCGGCGTCCTCCGGGGCCTCGCCGTCGGGACAGCCCCCCTCCGGGATCTCCCACGAGTAGAGGCCGAGGGTGTATCGATACTGGCCGACGAGCCAGACCCGGCCCAGGTCGTCGACCGGCAGGACGCCGATCCCCACGTTCTTGTAGTGCACGACCCCGTAGATCCCGGGCCGGCCGTCGGGCCGGATGACCCGATCCTCGCGGACCCGGATCCAGGGATTGTCGTAGACCTCGCGCGAGCCGAGGGTCGTCCAGGGGTTCTCCTCGCCGTGTCCGGCCACGGATCAGCCCTGGATCGCGGCCTGGAGGGTGACGCCCATGTCGGCCGGGCTCTTGGCCACCCGGATCCCGGCGGCCTCGAGGGCGTCGATCTTGTCGGACGCCTTGCCCGACCCGCCCGAGATGATCGCCCCGGCATGCCCCATCCGCTTGCCCGGCGGAGCGGTCTGGCCGGCGATGAACGCGGCCATCGGCTTGGTGAACTGGCCGGACCGCTTCAGCTCGGCCGCCTGCTCCTCGGCGTCGCCGCCGATCTCGCCCATCATCAGGACCGCGTCGGTGTCCGGGTCGGCCTCGAACATCCGGAGGACGTCGACGAAGCTCGTCCCGTTGATGGGGTCGCCGCCGATCCCGACGCAGGTGCTCTGGCCAATCCCGAGGCTGGTGAGCTGCCAGACCCCCTCATAAGTCAGGGTGCCCGACCGGCTGACCAATCCGACCCGGCCCGGCTTGTGGATGTACCCGGGCATGATGCCGATCTTGCAGGCCCCCGGCGTGATGACGCCCGGGCAGTTCGGCCCGATCAGCCGCGCGGCCGGGTGGTGCGCCCGCAGGAAGGCCACGGCCCTGGCCATGTCGATGACCGGGATCCCCTCGGTGATCGCGACGATCACCTTGATCCCGGCGTCGGCCGCCTCGAGGATGGCGTCGGCGGCGAACGGCGGCGGGACGAAGATCATCGTCGCGTTGGCGCCGGTGGCGTCGACGGCCTCGCGGCAGGTGTCGAAGACGGGGACCCCCAGGGTGGTCGTGCCGCCGCGGCCCGGCGTGACCCCGCCGACGAGCTGCGTCCCGTAGTCGCGGCACTGCTCGGAGTGGAACGCCCCCGCCTTGCCGGTGATGCCCTGGCAGATCAGCCGCGTGTTCTTGTCGACGAGGATGCTCATGGAGGCCGTCCGGCGTGAGGTTGAGGGCGCGATCCGCCCGGGACCACTAGACTACCGTCCCGGGGCCGGGGATCAACCCCCGGGCACCGCCGCAGGCGAACCGGGGTGGCCGTTCCCGGACGCAGCCTCAGTCCGACGAGGGGGGTTCGGAGGCGAGAGCCCGGATGATCCTGCGGAACGCGGGGCGGACGTCCTTCGGCAACTTCGCGGCGAACGCACCGCCAAGGCCGTGGCGGCGGGCCAGGCCGATCACGTCGGCCAGGTCCTGGGCCCGGAGGAGGCTCTCCGTCCCACTCCTGAGCTTCATCGCCATGAGGTCGATGAGAGAGACCGTCGTCACCCCTTCGATCTCCACGGCCGGCCCCGGGTCGACCCCGAGACGTCGCGCGTCGACGAGATGCACGGGCAGGTCAGCACGGACGAACTCGCGCCTCGCGGGGTCGTGAAGGAACCCGATCTCCGCGAGTGACTGCGCAACAGGTTCCAGCGGCCCCCTCACGAAGACGTCGATGTCCTTGGTGGCCCGGGCGTGCCCGTGCAGGACGACGGCGATCCCGCCGATCACGGCGACCTCAAGTCCCGCGGCGATCATGGCCCGGGAGATCTCCCGGGCGGCGTCCAGCAGCTCGCCCCGGCCGTCCACGAGGAGTAATGCCTGTTCTCGGAGACGGAGCCAGGCGGCGTCGGCCTCCGTCGCGTTCATGGCCGGGTCACTTGACGCCCTTGGCGGCGGCGACCACCTTCTGGGCCGCGTCGGTCAGGCCGTCGGCCGTGGTGATCTTCCGGCCGGATTCGGCCAGGAGCTTCTTGCCGGCCTCGACGTTCGTCCCTTCGAGGCGGACGACGAGCGGGACGTTGAAGTCGATCTCGTCGTAGGCGGCCAGGAGCGCCGAGGCGATCGTGTCGCACTTCATGATCCCGCCGAAGATGTTGACCAGGACCGCCTTGACGTTCTTCGTGCCGAGGAGGATCCGGAAGGCTTCGAGGACCTGGTCCTTGTTCGCGCCGCCGCCGACGTCGAGGAAGTTCGCCGGCTCGCCGCCGTGGTACTTGATCAGGTCCATCGTGCTCATCGCCAGCCCCGCGCCGTTGACCAGGCAGGCGATGTCGCCGTCGAGGCTGACGTAGCTCAGCCCGCTCTTGGCGGCGCGGAGCTCGTTGGGGTCTTCCTCGTCCGGGTCGAGCTGGGCCGCGACGTCCTTGTGGCGGAACAGCGCGTTGTCGTCGAAGTTGAGCTTGGCGTCGAGCGCCAGGACCTCGCCCGTGTCGGTGACGATCAGGGGGTTGATCTCGGCGAGCGAGGCGTCCTTGTCGAGGAAGAACTTCACGAAGGCCTTGAAGAGGGCCTCCCCCTTCTTGACGCTCTCCCCCTTCAGCCCGAGGGCGTGGCTGACCTTCCTCGCCTGGAAGTCGGCGAGGCCGACGCCGACGTCGATCGGCTCCTTGTGGATCTTCTCCGGGCTGGTGTGGGCGACCGTCTCGATCTCGACGCCCCCCTCGGTCGACGCCATCAGGACCGGGCACTGTCGCCCCCGATCGACCGCCATCCCCAGGTAGAGCTCCCGGGCGATGTCGTGGCCGACGGTGACGAGGACCTTGCGGATGAGCTGCCCTTCGGACCCGGTCTGGTAGGTCACCAGGGTCTTGCCCAGGAGGCCGGCCGCGGCGGCCTTCGCCTCGTCGCTCGACCGGACGAGTTGCACCCCCCGGGCCATGCCGTCGCGGCGGGGCTTTCGGCCCGAGGCGATCTCCAGGGCCTCGGCGCGGTCGTCGTCGGGGCCGATCGCGATCCCCTTGCCGCGGCCCCCGGCGTGGACCTGGGCCTTGACCACGATCAGGCCCCCCCCGAGCGAGTCGTACGCCTCGGCCGCCTGATCCGGGGTCGTGGCCACGACGCCTGCGGGCACCGCGACCCCCGCGGCCCGGAGCAGGTCCTTGGCCTGATATTCGTGGACTTTCATGGGAACGGGCTCGGGGTCGGCGTGGGGAATCGGCTGGTCGCGACGCTCGGTCGGAGAGTCCCGTTCTAACAGACGGCCAGAGGCCGAGCCAGGCCCCTCCGCGGCCCCGGTCAGCGGCCCTCCCGGGTCTCCCGCTCGACCTCGCGCTCGATCCGGGCGATCTCCTCGTCGGAGGGGAACATCGGGTCGCGGCCGAAGGCGGCCTTGAGCTCGCCCGACCGCTCGACCTCGCCGAACTCGCGTGCCCAGTAGGCGGACTCGGCCGCGCTCAGCGAGGTCGGCTTCTCGGGCCGCGCGGCCTCGGCCTCGCCGGCCCGCTCCGCCGGGGCCCGGTCGAGCCGAGAGAGGAAGTCGTCGGCCGTCACCGAGGCCGCACCCCGCCGCCGGGCCGAGGCGCGGACCTGGTTGTCCGAGGAGACGACGGTCAGCCGCCTCGGGTCGGAGTGGGTCCGGATCAGCTCCTCGATCCGCTCGTCGGCCGTCGGGGTGGCGACGGCGAAGATCATGGTGATCCCCTTGTGCCGCGCCTGGGAGGGCAGGCCCCCGGGGACCTTGACGGCGTCGAAGACGACTGTCGTCAGGTGGGCCTCGATCGGGCCGAGCTTCGCGGCGAGGTCGTTGAGGAACCGGGTCCTCGTCCGACGGAACCCGTCCGGGCCGAACCGCTTGCCCATCAGGCCGGCCGCGAACATCACGTTGTAGCCGTCGATCAGGGTGCGCATCGCGGGACCGAAGTGGGGCGAGATCGGCCGGGGCGGATGTCGCCCCGTGCCTCCTCATTCTATGCCCGCGGCCCCGCGATGGTCGTGCTTTCTCGGCCGGGAGGGCCCTCCATTCCGGTCCGTCCCGCCCGGTCCAGCTCGTAGCGGACCTCCCCGCCGACGATCGTCATCACCGCCCGGCCTCGGACCTTCCAGCCGCCGTAGGGCGTGTTCCGGCTCTTGGAGTGGAACGCCTTCGGGTCGACGACCCACGCCAGGTCGGGGTCGATCAGGGTCACGTCGGCGTCGGCACCCGGCCGGAGCGTCCCCTTGGGGATGCCGAGCAGGGCCGCCGGGGCGACCGTCAGCTTCCGGATCAGGTCCGGCCAGGCCAGGTGCCCGGGCTCGATGAGGCCGAGGACGCCGATCGGGATCAGGGTCTCGAGGCCGACGATGCCGAACGGGGCCTGGTCGAGCTCGCGGGCCTTCTTCTCGGGGGCGTGCGGCGCGTGGTCGGTCGCCAGGATCTCGATCGTGCCGTCGCGGAGCCCGCCGATCACGGCGTCGATGTCGGCCTTGGACCGCAGCGGCGGGTTCATCTTGAAGTTGGCGTCGAACGTCCGCAGGGACTCGTCGGTCAGCGTGAAGTGGTGTGGGCAGGCCTCGGCCGTGACCCCGACCCCCCGGCGCTTCCCCTCGCGGACGAGCTCGACCGACCGCTCGGTCGAGATGTGCTGGATGTGGACCCGGCCGCCGGTGATCTCGGCCAGGCGGATGTCACGCGCGACCATGATGTCCTCGGCCGCGGCGGGCATCCCGACCAGCCCGAGCTTGACCGACTCGAAGCCCTCGTTCATCACGCCGCCGACGGTCAGCTCGGGGACCTGGCAGTGCTGCATGATGACGCGGTCGAACATCTTCGCGTACTGGAGGGCCTTCCTCATCAGCGAGGCCGAGGCGACCGGGGCCCCGTCGTCGGTGAAGGCGACGGCGCCGCCGTCGACGAGGCGACCCAATTCGGCCAGCTCCTCGCCCTGACGTCCCTTGCTGACGGCCCCGACCGGGTAGACGTTCGCCCTCCCGGCCCGCTTCGCCTGGCGGACGACGAACTCGGCGGCGGCCTGGCTGTCGATCGCGGGGATCGTGTTGGGCATGCACGCGACCGAGGTGCAGCCGCCGGCCAGCGCGGCCGAGGCGCCGGTGGCGATCGTCTCGTCCTCCTCATTCCCCGGCTCGCGGAGGTGGACGTGGACGTCGATCAGCCCCGGGCAGACGATCAGGCCCCCCGCGTCGATCGTCCGGTCGGGCGTCTCGCCCGAGGGCCCGACGGCCAGGACCCGGCCCCGGGCGAGCCAGAGGTCGGTCACGGCGTCGAGGCCCCGGCCCGGGTCGATCAACCGGCCGCCTCGGATCAGGATCGTGTCCATCGGCGTGGGCGCGGGCACGGCGGTCACTCCGGGGCCGGGGCCGGGGGGTCCTTCCGGCCGGAGAGGAGGTAGAGCACCGCCATCCGGACGGCCAGGCCGTTGGTCACCTGGTCGAGGATCGCCGAGTGCGGCCCGTCGGCTACCTCGGGCGTCAGCTCGACCCCGCGGTTGATCGGGCCCGGGGCGAGGAGCAGGAGGTCGGGCTTCGCCCGCTCGACCCGCGCCTGGGTCATCCCGTAGAAATGCGAATACTCGGCGATCGACGGGAATGAGCCCCCGGCGGCCCGCTCGAACTGGATCCGCAGGACGTTCACCACGTCGCAGCGGGGCAACACCTCGTCGAGCCGATGGTCGACCTCGCACCCGAGCCCTTCGAGCCCCCTCGGGACGAGGGTCGGCGGGCCGCAGAGGATCACCTCGGCCCCGAGCTTCTTGAGCCCCCAGATGTTCGACCGGGCGACCCGCGAGTGGCTGATGTCGCCGACGAGCGCGACGGTCAGGCCCGCGATCTTCCCCTTCTTCCGGCGGATCGTCATCAGGTCGAGCAGCCCCTGGGTCGGATGCTCGTGGGCCCCGTCGCCCGCGTTGATGATCGACGACTCGACGTGCCGCGAGAGGAGGTAGGGGGCGCCCGGCGACGGGTGGCGGACGACCATGACGTCGGCCCCCATCGCCTCGATGTTCTTGGCCGTGTCGATGAAGGTCTCCCCCTTCGAGAGGCTGGAGACGCTCGCGGAGAAGTCCTGGGTGTCGGCCGAGAGCCGCTTGGCCGCCAGGCTGAAGCTCGTCCGGGTCCGGGTCGAGTTCTCGAAGAAGAGGTTGAAGACGATCCGGCCGGTCAGGGCCGGGACCTTCTTCCGATCGCGCCGGGAGATCTCGGAGAACGAGTCGGAGGTGTCGAGGATCTGGACGATCTCGGCCTTCGAGAGATCCTCGAGGCCGAGCAGGTGCTTGCGGGTCCAGGGGGCGTTGGCCGGGGCCGGGGCCGGGCTCGGTGGCGGGGGCACGGTCAGGCCCTCCCGGGGTCGCGCCCCGTCGGGCGGACGATCACGACGCCGTCGGCGTCGTCCACCGGCCGGATCCGGACCTCGACGCGGTCCTCCCGCGAGGTCGGGACGACCAGGCCGACGTGGTCGGGCTGGATCGGCAGCTCGCGATGGCCGCGGTCGACGACCGTCAGCAGCCGGACCCGGTCGGGGCGGCCGAGGTCGCAGATCGCGTTCAGCGCGGCGCGGATCGTCCGCCCGGTGAAGAGGACGTCGTCGACCAGGACGATCTCCGCGCCGTCGACCTCGAAGTCGATCTCCGTGCCGCGGAGGACCGGCCAGCGCTGGCCGAGCCCGAAGTCGTCGCGATAGAGCGTGATGTCGATCGCCCCGACCGGGACCGACGAGCCTCCCGCCTCGGCCAGGAGCGACGCCAGCCGCTCGGCCACGGGCACCCCGCGCGACCGGACCCCGATCAGCCTCAGGGGCGCGGATCCGCCCCTCCGCTCGTGGACCTCCCGGGCCAGGCGGTGGAGCGTCCGGTCCAGCGCGAAGGCGTCGCAGAGCGACTCGTCTCGGGTGCTCATCGGACGGACTGTAGCAGCCCCCCCGCGGGGCCGCAAGGCGACGCGACCGCCTGTCCGCCTTTCCCCGATCGGTCGGAGCGCTTACAGTAGCCTCAGGTCCCGGCTCCGTCGTCCGACCGGTTGGAGGTCTCCCGGCCGATGCAGATCATCCTGGCCAATCCCCGCGGCTTCTGCGCGGGCGTGAATATGGCGATCGAGAGCCTCGAGCGGTCGCTCGACCTCTTCGGGGCCCCGCTCTTCGTCTACCACGAGATCGTCCACAACAAGTATGTGGTCGAGCGGTTCAAGCGGCGCGGGGTCGTGTTCGTCGAGACGATCGCCGAGGTCCCCGAGGGGGCCCCCCTGCTCTACTCGGCCCACGGCGTCTCCCCCCAGATCCGCGACGAGGCCCGGGGCCGGAAGCTCCGCGCCATCGACGCCACCTGCCCGCTGGTGACGAAGGTCCACCTCGAGGCGGTCAAGTACGCGGACGAGGGCTACACGATCATCCTCATCGGCCACGAGGGCCACGACGAGGTCATCGGCACGATGGGCGAGGCCCCCGAGCGGATGATCCTGGTCGAGACGGCCGAGGACGTCGAGGCCCTCCGGATCAACCCCCCCAAGATCGCCTACCTGACCCAGACGACCCTCAGCGTGGACGACGCTGACGTCGTCATCGCCGCGCTCCGGAGGAAGTTCCCCCAGATCGCCAACCCGCCGAAGGACGACATCTGCTACGCGACCCAGAACCGCCAGGAGGCCGTCCGCGAGCTGGCCCGGCGGGCCGACCTGGTGCTGGTCCTCGGCAGCCAGAACAGCTCCAACAGCAAGCGGCTGGCCGAGATCGCCGGCTCCCTCGGTCCGCACGCCCACCTGATCGACGGCGTCTCCGAGATCCGGGCCGAGTGGTTCGACGGCGTCGAGACCGTCCTGATCACCGCCGGGGCGAGCGCCCCAGAAGATGTCGTCCAGGAGTGCATCGACTACCTGCAGCGGCAGCACCGGGCGACGATCGTCGAGGAGTGGGTCCGCGAGGAGAGCGTCCACTTCCCGCTGCCGAGGTCGCTCCGCGAGCTGCTGCCGGCCGCGGGCGGGAGCGGCCTCGCGAGCTGAAGGGGCCCGGCCGGCCCCCGAGGCGGGTCAGCGGCGGTCCCGCTCGAAGGCGGAGGCGGAGGCCTGCCACGGGTCGAAGGCCTGGTCCTGCACCTGCATCTCGCGGAGCGCCCGCGCCGCGGACCGGCTCGCGAGCAGCGTCAGCAGGCTCGTCTGCACCAGGCAGATCGCGGCGATGACCATGTACCCCAGCATCAGGAGGAACATGTCCCGGGTCATCTGCCGTTCGACGAGCGGCCAGCTCTTGGACCAGTCGATCCGATTCAGGAAGAAGATGAACCAGATGACCCCGCCGGTGGCCGCCGTCGTCCGGGCCGCCTTGCCGAACTCCTCGGCGTTGACGATCCCGACGTGATCGGTGAAATCCGAGGCGAGGCTGGCGACCAGGACGAACTTCGCCCAGCCGAGCGCCATCGAGAGGCTCTGACGGAAGATCTCGTGGTGGACCGGCTCGGAGATCAGGCCGATCGTCACGCCGTTCTGGGCGAACCAGAGGACGACGTCGGCCGTCGCCATCATGACGAGAAGGCCCGACCGGCGCTTCCAGCTCACGTCGCTCCAGGCCGACCAGAGGATCACGGCCGAGGCGATCCGGCTCCACGCCCGGAACGTGTCGAGCTGGAATTCGAGCGAGGGGATCCCCAGCAGCTCGCCGATGCTCGCGCGCTGCATGTTGAAGAACAGGAGCAGCGAGCCGATCGAGTAGAGGCTCGCGACGACCAGGGCCAGGGCGTAGATCGAGAACCCGACCAGGCAGAGCCGATAGCTCCGTCGCTGCCGCTCGCGCTCGAGGTCCATAGAATCTCCAGCCCCCCCGAGGTTGGCGAGGTCGCCCAGGGCGAATGACACCAGCCCATTCTAGCCTGCCCGGGTCGGCGAGCCAAGTGTCGCCGGCCGCGCCGGCGGCTCACCTCGGGCGGATCACCAGCGAGACGGCCCCCCAGGGGAAGGCCGATCCCTCGGCCACGCCGCCCAGGTCGACCTCCAGGATCAGGCCGTTGCGCGGGAGCAGCGGGTCGTCCAGGGGGATGTCGAGGTCGGCCGGGCCGTCCTGCGGGAGTTCGACCGGCCTGCCGTTCAATCGCGCGGCGACGAGCCCCGGGGCGTCCTTGAGTTCCAGGACGACGGTCTCGGTGGCGAGGTCGACGGGGGGCCTGCCGAACGTCCTGGCCAGGCGGAATCGGGCGGGGAGGTCGGTCGGCCAGGGGAGCGGCAGGTCGACGCGTCGGGCGACCTCGGCCCCGTCGCCGTCCGGGGCCCGGTAGAGGCATTCCCACCCCGCCCTGAGCCGGATCCGATGGTCGGGCATGAGGCCTCCGGGGCCGGTCGTCGCCCGGCTTTGCCCTGTTCAGTCCGCGGACTCCCGATTATAGTCGGACTTCGCGAGGGCACCCCCGGGGTGATGCCGCGGACCCCGAACGAGACTCCCGCGCCGATCGTCCCGGCCCCGCGTCCCGGCCGCTCCGTCGTCCCTCGATGGTCCGACGCCGCCTCCCCCATCGCCCTCTCGGCCCGACGCCCCGAGCACGGCGCCCGGCCGACGCGGATAGCCCATGAGCACTGTCGCCCAGCACGACGAGGCCCGGACGCGGACGCTGATGGGCGTCCAGATCCTGGGAAGCGGCCGGTATCTGCCCGAGACGGTCGTCACGAACCACGACCTGCTCGAGTCGCACGGCTTCGACCCGGAATGGATCGTCAACCGGACCGGGATCCACGAGCGCCGGTTCGCCCCGGCGCACCAGGCGACGAGCGACCTCTGCGCGATCGCCGCGACCCGCTGCCTCAAGGCGGCCGGGTGCGACCCGGCGGAGGTCGACCTGCTCGTCGTCGGCACGTTCACGCCCGACATGTGCTTCCCGTCGACCGCCTGCCTGGTCCAGGACCGGCTCGCCCTGAACTGCCCCGCCTTCGACCTCCAGGCCGCCTGCGCCGGGTTCGTCTACGCGCTGGCCACGGCCGCGCAATTCGTCGCCGCCGGCACGAGCCGACGCGCCCTGGTCGTCGGCGGCGACTGCAACAGCCGCGTGATCAACCCCAACGACCAGAAGAGCTTCCCCTTGTTCGGCGACGGGGCCGGGGCGGTCCTGCTCGCCCCGGGGAGCCCGGAACAGGGGATGCTCGCCTACCAGCTCGGCTCGGACGGGGCGGGGGGCGACCTCCTGAGCCGGCCCGCGTGCGGCAGCCGGATCCCCCCCTCGCCCGAGGCCCTTGCCAACGGGTTGCACTACCTGACGATGGACGGCCGGGCCGTCTTCAAGTGGGCGGTCCGGATCGTGGCCGACTCCAGCGCGACGGTCCTGGCCCGGGCCCGGGTCGACGTCCGCGACGTCCGCTGGTTCATCCCCCACCAGGCGAACGTCCGGATCATCCACTCGGCCAGCGACGTGCTCGGGTTCCGCCGCGAGGCCGTCTACAAGAACCTCGAACGCTACGGCAACACGTCGGGAGGTTCGATCCCGATCGCGCTCGACGAGCTGGTCGAGGACGGCCAGGTCGAGCGGGGCGATCTGATCCTGACCTCCGGCTTTGGCGCCGGCCTGAACTGGGGGACCGCCCTCTGGCGCTGGTGAAGACGCGACTCGGGGACGGGACGGGGGCGGCGGGACGTCATGGCGCCCCGCCGCCCCCGATGCCCGTCGCCGGGGCTGCGTGTCAGCGGATCAGGACACCATTGACCCGGGTCGGCGACTGGGGCGGCGGCAGGTACCCGATCTTGGTCCGGGCGTAGAAGCCCGCACCCGTGTTGCCCAACGCCGTGGTCTGGCCGGTAAGATAGGTCGAGCCGTTGAAGTGGCCCGCGATCGTCCCGGGGCCGGCAACCGACCCGGGCGTGCCGTAGCCGGTGGCCGCGGGCCGGTAGGACGACGAGATGACCGAGTCGACCAGGTCCCCGCGATAGCGAATCCGGCCGATGTGGCTCGTCCCGCGCGTGCCTTCGAGCCCCGCGTTGTACGAGACCAGGTCGAATCCGGTCTTGATCTCGCTGCTCCTCGAGTCGCCGACGATGTTCGCGGTCCCGATGCTCCCGGAGGTCACGATGCCGGCCGTGCTCAGCGTCTGTCCCGCCCTCGGGTAATAGGTCGTCGACCCGTTGCGGAACTGCTGGATCAAGGCCGGGTCGGCGCTGGTGAGCAGGGTGACGTTGGCCGGGGCGGCTACGATCGTGTCGATGCTGCCGGCCCGGACGATCCCGCCGACCAGGCCGTTGGCGGGGAAGCCCAGTTCGGCGGCCGGGATCCCGTACGAAGTCGCCGCCGTCGAGGTGCCGGTCGGGTTGCCGAGGCCCCGGGTGAAGCGGAGGTTGCCGATCTTGCCGTTGACGTCCAGCCCCAGCGCGTCGGCCGTGCCGCCGAAGTCGGCGGTGCCGACGTGGCTCAGGCCCGTGAACGACCCCTGGAACGGCGTCGTCGATTGCGAGGCCGTCACGTTGACCGCCGAGCCGGTGAACCGCAGGGTGTTGATCCCCTTGGTCAGGACCGCGGTCCGCCCCGTCGTGCCGACGATCGGGAAGAGGTACTGCTGGCCGGCGGCGATGTCCGGCTGCTGGGTCGCCGAGACGAACTCGAGGCTGTTCGACTCCGCGTTGATGGCGATGTTGATCGTCGGCGTCGTCTGCGGGGTGGTCGGCGCGATCGTCGTCGTGCTGTCGAAGACGGTATTGCTGATCTCGTCGATCTTGACGCTCGGGCGGTAGGGCAGCGGGTTCGCCGGGTCGCCGTCGATGATGTTGATCGGCACCGCGTTGGCCGAGGTGTCGAAGGAGCCCTCGACTCCGGTGAACTGGAGGACCCGGGCCCCGCCGGGCAGGAAGACGCCCGTGTTCGAGTTGGGCAGCCCGCCGTTGATCGGCGCGACGGTCTGCGCCAGGACGAAGCCGTTCAGGACGATCGAGGCCACGCCGTTCTCGGCGATGAGCTTGTTGAACCGGACCTCGCCGTTGGTGACCGTCCGCCCCGAGGCGATCGTCTGGCCCGTGACGTACGTCAGGTTCGGATCGGTGCCGATGAGGTGGATGGTGTCGATGTCGTCGTCGAGCACCCCGTCGTTGGGTGTGGCGTCGGTGACGATGACCGCGCCGGGGCCGTGGACCACGATCGAGTACTGGTTGCCCTGACGGTCCTGGCCGGTGACGACCTTGCCGTCGTTGCCGATCTTGGTGAGGATCGAGTCGGGCAGGCCGATCGGGTGGTAGGGCGCCTGGGCGGGCACGTGGGTGGCGACCGCCGTCGTCGGCAGGTAGGGCTGGGGCTGGTAGAACCGCGTGGCGGTGCCGGAGAGCAACTGGCGGCTCTCGAGCGCCTCGAGACTCGAGCCGAGCCGGCGCCTGGCCGGGTCGGGTCGGTCAGACCGTCGCCGCTTCAAACTCATCGAAGACTCCCTTCGCCGACAACCCCGCGGACGGCCCGGCCCCCGCGTCGCGACCGTTCGCGCACGCCGGGGACGCCCGCCGGTTGGTCGCCGTCCGTGACTCGGATGCCGACCGGCTGCACTCGATGGAGGCCCGGCTCGTCCCGCCTCGCACGCCGGGCCGTCGCGAGAACGCGCCGCCCCGCCGTGGGGGCCCGTGACCTGTCATCACGCCCTTTAACTCGACGCCCGATCTCCCGTCCCTCGAGCCCCAATCGCGGCCCGAACCAGCCGCGCTGCCGGACGCATCGCCGGCGCCGATTAGTCGGCGGGCGACGATCAGTCCGTCGCCGGGCCTGACACTTCGCCTGGCGACGATTCTTCCGACGGCGAGGGCGGAAGCTCGTCCCGGCGGACCGCGGCGGCTCGCGATCCGGGATACATTTGGATTGGCCGGATCTCGATCCGACGACCCGGGAGGGTCCGTCACGTCGAGGCCATCCGCCGCCCGACACCGATGAGATGACTCCCATGGCTCGACTCGCGTCCCGACTCGTCCCGCTCGGCCTGCTCGCGATGATCTTCCTATCCGGGTGCACCTCTCTGGCGGACCGGGCGCCGGCCTCGGGCCGGAAACGCCCCACGCCAGCCTTGCAGATCCCGGTCCAGAGGGCGGATGGACCGGCCGCAAAGCCGCCGCGGTGGCGGCCGGCGGGCGTCGACGTGCCGATGCTCCGGCCTTGATCCGGGGCGATGGCGGCGGCCGGTTCCGCCGGAGGGGTCGCTCGGGTAAGATGGGTCGATCCCCGCGATGGCGACGCCGTCCGCCGTCGGGCCGCGACCCGAGGAGCCCCCCTTGAATCGCTTCGTGCTCGCCCTCAAGGCGTTCTGGAAGACGCTCGCCGAGGCCGACTTCGCGTCCCGCGTCGAGCCCCTCTTCCTCCAGGCACCCGCGGGGCCGGACCTTCGCATCCTGGCCGTCCTCCAGCGCGACGGCCGGCTGGTCGACTTCCTCCAGGAGGAGATCGACGCGTACAGCGACGCCCAGGTCGGGGCCGCCGTCCGGGACATCCACCGGGGCTGCCGCAAGGCGCTCGGCGACTACCTCACCGTCGAGCCGATCCTCGGCGGCGAGGAGGAATCGCCGGTGACGGTCGGCCAGGACTTCGACCCGGCCGAGGTCCGCCTGACCGGCAACGTCCGGGGGGCCCCCCCGTTCCGGGGCGTCCTGAAGCATCACGGTTGGCGGGTCAAGTCGGTCCACCTCCCGGTCCTGCCGGCCTCGCGGGGTGAGACATCCGTCCTCGCCCCGGCCGAGGTGGAGATCGCCTGACATGGCGCGTTACGTCGTCGGGATCGACCTCGGCACGACCAACTCGGCCCTCGCCTATGCCGACACGAAGGGCGCCGCCCCCGACGGGGCCCCGACGATCCGGGCCTTCCCGCTGGCCCAGGTGGTGAACGTCGGCGAGGTCGCGGACCGGCCCGTCCTCCCCTCGTTCCTGTACCGGCCCGCCCCCAAGGAGTTCCCCGCCGGGTCGCTCGACCTGCCGTGGAAGTCGGCCCCCGACCGGGTCGTGGGCGCGTTCGCGAGGGACCACGGGGCGAAGGTGCCCGCCCGGCTCGTCGGGTCGGCCAAGAGCTGGCTGTCGCACCCGGGGGTCGACCGCAAGGCCCCGATCCTGCCCTGGAACGCCGCGGCCGACGTCGAGAAGACGTCCCCGGTCGAGGCGACGACGGCGTACCTGGTCCATCTCCGGGACGCCTGGAACGCGAAGGTCGCGGGGAAGTCGGCCGAGGACCGTCTCGAGCGCCAGGATGTCCTGCTGACCGTCCCCGCCTCGTTCGACGCGGCGGCCCGCGAGCTGACGGTCGAGGCCGCCCGGGCGGCGGGGCTCGAGCACGTCACGCTCCTGGAGGAGCCGCAGGCCGCCTTCTATGCCTGGCTCGCCGCCGAGGGCGACGCCTGGCGGAGGCGGGTGAAGGTCGGGGATTACCTCCTCGTCTGCGACGTGGGCGGCGGCACGACCGACTTCACCCTCATCGCCGTCACCGACCGGGGCGGCGACCTGGAGCTGACGCGGCTGGCCGTCGGCGAGCACATCCTGCTCGGCGGCGACAACATGGACCTGGCGCTCGCCCACGCCGTCGCCGCCGGCCTGCCTGGCGGGGGCGGGATGGAGGGCCTGGACCCGTCGCAGCGGGTCGGGCTAGGTCACGCCTGCCGGGCCGCGAAGGAGGCGCTCTTCGCCGACCCCGCGAAGACCGCGACCCCCGTCTCACTCCTCGGCCGCGGGTCGAAGGTGGTCGGCGGCTCGATCAAGGCGGAGCTGTCGCGGGCCACCCTGACCTCGGTCCTCCTCGACGGCTTCTTCCCCCCCTGCTCGATCGACGAGGCCCCGGCGCGGGGACGTCGGGTCGGCCTGACCGAGATCGGCCTGCCCTACGCCGCCGACCCCGCGGTGACCCGCCACCTCGCCCGGTTCCTCGCCCGGCAGGCGGGCTCGCTCCACGTCCAGGCCGGGGGCGTCCGGCCGTCGGCGGTCCTCTTCAACGGCGGGGTGTTCAAGGCCGCCGAGCTGCGGGCCCGGGTGGTTGACGTGCTCGCGAGCTGGTCCGGCAAGCCGGTCCCGTCGCTCGGGACGAACGACCTCGACCTGGCGGTCGCCCACGGCGCCGCCTATTACGGGCTGGTCCGCCGCGGCAAGGGGGTCCGGATCCGCGGGGGCGTCCCCCGGGCGTATTACGTCGGGATCGAGACCTCGGCCCCGGCCGTCCCGGGCGTCCCGCCCCCGCTCCGGGCGCTCTGCGTGGTGCCGATGGGGATGGAGGAAGGGACCGAGGCCGACGTCCCCGGCCCCGAGTTCGGCCTCGTCGTCGGCGAGCCGACCGAGTTCCGCTTCCTCGGGTCGACCACCCGCCGCGACGACAAGGTCGGCACGCTCCTCGACCGCTGGTCGACCGAGGAGGTCCAGGAGCTCGACCCGCTCGAGACGGTCCTGGGCGCGGCCGAGGGGCCCGCCGCGGGGGACACGGTGCCCGTCCGGCTCCACGCCCACGTCACCGAGGTCGGCACGCTCGACCTCTGGTGCCTGAGCACCCGCGACGATCGCCGCTGGAAGCTCGAATACAACGTCCGCGACCGCGAAACCGACTGATCCAATCGCCCCGCGCGACCGGGACCGGCCCATGGCCCTCGAAGATCACCTGCTCACCGAGGGGCCCAACCCGCTCTCGGCCGACATCGACCGCCTCGATGCGCGGGGGATCGTGGCCCTGATGCACGGCGAGGACGCCCGGGCGGTCGCCGCGGTGGGCGAGGTCCGGGATGCCGTGGCCAGGGCCGTCGAGGTCGCCGCCCATCGCTTCCGCTCGGGGGGCCGGCTGATCTACGTCGGGGCGGGGACGTCGGGTCGGCTCGGGGTCCTCGACGCCTCGGAGTGCCCGCCGACCTTCGACACCCCCCCCGGGATGGTCGTCGGCCTGATCGCCGGCGGCACCCCCGCCCTGACTCGGGCCGTCGAGGGGGCCGAGGACGACCCGCGGCAAGGGGCCCTCGACCTGGCCGCCCTCGCCCCGCGCCCCGTCGACCTGGTCGTCGGCATCGCCACGTCGGGCCGGACCCCCTACGTCCTCGGCGCCGTCGAGGAGGCGAGGCGTGCCGGGGCCTTCACCGTCGGCCTGGCCTGCAACCGGCCGAGCCTCCTGGGCGGGCGGGTCGACCTGGAGGTCGCCCCGCTGGTCGGCCCCGAGGTGATCGCGGGATCGACCCGGCTCAAGGCGGGGACCGCCACGAAGCTCGTCCTGAACATGATCACCACCGGCGCGATGGTCCTGGTCGGCAAGACCTACGGGAACCGGATGATCGACCTCCGCCCGACGAACCAGAAGCTCCGCCTCCGCGCCCGACGGACCCTCCGCGATCTGGCCGGGATCTCCGACGACGAGGCCGGCGACCTGCTCGCGCGGGCCTCGGGCCGGCTCAAGCCCGCGCTCGTCGCCGCGCTGGCCGGTGTCGACCCGTCGACGGCCGAGTCGATCCTGGCGGAACAAGGTGGCCGGGTCCGCGACGCCGTCGCCGCGGCGGGAGGCCGGCCGCGATGACGACCCCCCGGCTCCTCGGGATCGACGGCGGAGGGACGGTCACGACGGCCTGGGTCGCCGACCGCGACGGCACGGTCCTCGGCCGGGGCCGCTCCGGCCCGTCGAACATCAAGGCCGTCGGGCCGGAGGCCGCCGGGACCGCGCTCGACGCCTCGATCCGCGCCGCGTTCGCCGACGCGGGTGCCGAGGTCGGCCCCGTGGACGTCTCCTGCTTCGGCCTGGCGGGGTTCGACCGCCTGGAGGACCGGGCCTGGCTCGAACGCTGGGCCTCGGGGTCGTTCTGGGCCCGTCGCCTGGTGCTCGTCAATGATGGCGACCTCGTCGTCGCCGCGGGGACGCCCGACGGCTGGGGCGTGGGCGTCATCGCCGGCACGGGCTCGATCGCCGTCGGCCTCGGGCCCGACGGCCGCAAGGGACGCGCGGGGGGATGGGGGCACGTCTTCGGCGACGAGGGCAGCGGCTATGGCGTCGCGGTCGCCGCGCTGAGGCTCCTCGCCCGCCGCGAGGACGGCCGAGACCCGCCCCGGGGCCCGGCCGACCCGCTCGCGCAGCACATCTGCCGGTCCCTCGGGATCGTCGACGTCCGGGATCTGGTCCGGACGATCTACGGGGCCGGCTTCGATCGGGCGCGGGTCGCGGGCCTCGCGTCCGCCGTCGTCGCGGCGTCGGCCGAGGACCCCTCGCTCGTCCGGGACCTCATCGAGCCGGCCGGGCTCGCCCTCGGGGAGCAGGTGATCGCCGTCGCCCGGTCGATCGGCCGGCACGGCGGCGCCCTGCCCGTCGCGATGGCCGGGGGATTCCTCCTCAACTGCACCCCGGCCGAGGCGGCCCTGATCGCCACCGTCGATCGCGCCGGCTACCGGGTCGAGCCCTCGCACGTCCCCTCGCCCGTCGATGGCGCCCTGATCCTCGCCCGGAAGGGGCTCCCGATATGAGCGGGGCACCGCGGGTCGCGACCGGGCTCGACGTCCTGGCCTCCGGGCGGTTCGCCCGCCTGGCGGGGCGTCGGGTCGGCCTGATCGTCAACCCGTCGGCCGTCGACGGCCAGCTCCACCACGCGACCGACCTGATGGCGGCCGCCGGCAACCTGTCGGTCGTCGCCCTCTTCGGCCCCGAGCATGGCCTCCTCGCCGAGGCCCAGGACCTGATCGGCGTCTCCACGGGCCCGCAACGAGCCGGCCGACCGCGGGTCCACAGCCTCTACGGGCACGACGTCGCCAGCCTAACCCCCAACGAAGCACAACTGGAGGGGATCGATACGCTCGTGTTCGACGTCCAGGATGTGGGCAGCCGTTACTACACGTTCGCGGCGACCTTGAAGTACGCCATGACGGCCGCGGCCCGGCACGGCCTCGCGGTCGTCGTGCTCGACCGGCCGAACCCGCTCGGCGGTGACATCATCGAGGGCCCATCGATCCTCCCGGGGTACGAGAGCTTCGTCGGCTCGCACCCGGTCCCGATCCGGCACGGGATGACGGTCGGGGAGCTGGCCAGCCTCTTCCGCGCCGAGATGGCGCTCGACCTCGACCTGGAGGTCGTCCCCTGCTCCGGATGGTCGCGCGGGATGATCTGGGCGGAGACGGGGCTCACCTGGGTCCTCCCCTCGCCGAACATGCCGACGCCGGATACTGCAGCGGTCTATCCGGGGGGCTGCCTGGTCGAGGGCACGAACCTCTCCGAAGGGCGCGGGACGACCCGCCCGTTCGAGATCTTCGGATCTCCCTGGCTCGACCCTGATCGGCTCGCCCGGTCGATGGACCGGACCCTCGAAGCCGTCGGCTGCGGACGGGGCGTGAGGCTCCGGCCCTGCTCGTTCCGACCGACGTTCCAGAAGCATCAGGGGACGACCTGCGGAGGAGTCCAGGTCCACGTCACCGACCCGTCGGCCTTCCGGCCCGCGGCCGTCTACACGGTCGCGATCGCCGCCGCTCGCGAGCTGGACGTCGGGCGGTTCGCCTGGCGGACCGAGACTTACGAATTCGTGTCCGACCCGATCGCCATCGACCTGCTCTACGGCTCGTCGCGCGAGCGGAGACAGATCGAGACCGGGTCGCCCGTCTCCTCCTGGGGCGGCGACCTGTTCGGCGGCCCCTGGCGGCGCGATGAGGACGAGTTCCGGGCGCGTCGCGAGCCCTATCTCCTCTACAGGTGAACCGATGGACGACCGAGGCGGGCGAGCCGAGGGTGATGTCCTCGTCGTGGACGGGGCGGTCGCGACCCCGATCCGGCTCCGCTACGAGGACCTGGCCGCGATCGGGGCTGAGGACCAGATCGCGGACGTCTCGCGGCTCCATCCCGGCCGGGAGGGGGACGCCGTGGACCTCCGCGTTCTGCTCCGGCTGGCAAGGCCGACGCCCGAGGCGTCCCACCTCACACTCCACGCCGGCCGCGACGACTTCCACGTCTCGATCCCGCTGGCCGAGATCGCCGAGCGGGGGATGGTCGTCTACCGTCGCGACGGACGTCGGCTGGGCGCCGACGAGGGGGGGCCGGTCCGATTCCTGATCCGCGACCCGGCCTCGTGCCACTCCGCGGCGCTCGACGACTGCGCCAACGTGAAGTACCTCGACCGGATCGAGCTGTCGGCGGGGCCGGGCCGCGACACCCGCCCCGAGGACGACGAGGCCCACCGGGCCCTCCACGACCGGCAGGCCCACCCCTGATCGGAGGGCCGGCCCGCTCGCCCCGGGGCGACCTACCGGGCGTCCCACATGGACCGATCCCACCAGCCCAGGTAGTCGCCGAGCTTCAGGGTCAGGACGGTGATCGAGATCGCGGCCGAGATCACCACCGCCACGAGCACGCCCGCCGCGGCGATGTCGCGCGCCATCCGGAGGCGAGGCTCTTCGGGGTCGCCGATCGCCCGGGCCAGGGTGTCCACGGCGCTGTGGGTTAGCTCGGCGATCAGGACGAGGCCGAGCCCGACGACGAGCATGCACCAGCCGACGGCCGGCACGCCGATCATCCCGGCCGTCAGCAGGACCAGGACCGCCCGGTAGCCGTGGGCGAAGAAGCTCGAATCGCCCCGGACGGCGTGCTTGATCCCGAGCAGGCCCGCCACCAGCTTCTCCCGGAGCGTCCGCCGCCCGGCGCGGGCGATCCAGGCCGGCGGGGCGAACGGATCCTCCTCGACGCCGGCCGGGGCGAGCGGCGGCGGGTCGTCGGGGCCGGGGTCGCGGCGGTGGGGCGACTGGACGGACGTCGGGGCGGCTTCGTCGGGTCGGATCATGGTTATTGCACCGGCGCGTAGCGGGTATCCAGCCTCGTCAGGCCGGTGCCCGACCCGAGGTGGAGCGAGGGGCTGAGCCGGGGGATCACGTCGAAGACGAACATGTAGCTGTGCTGGAGCGGGTTGGCCTGGAGGCCCACCGAGACGAAATAGTCCTTGCCGATCCGCGTGACCGAGGCGTTCGAGCCGAGGAGGATCTTGTTCGCGAAGTCGTAGGAAGTCGCGACCGTGGCGAACCACTTCGGGCTCATCCAGTAGCTGTAGTTGAGGTTCAGGGCCGAGGTCTGGATCGGACCGGTGTCGATGACCGAGTAGCCGACGAACAGGTTCCCGCGCGGGGGCCGGTTGAAGTTGAACCCGGTGGTGATGATGTCCAGCCCGAACGGGTTGGTCCGGCTCCGGGGGATGACCTTGTTCAGGTCGTTGCCGGTGATGTTGAAGAACTCGAACCAGCCGTAGGAGACGAAGCTCGTCCGGTCGCCGACGTACCACTCGAAGTTGTACGTGTTCTGGCCGAACGGCTTGCCGAAGTTGTCGCGGGACGCCTGGGGGAAGTAGGTCGACTCGAGGTCGAGGACGGCGTAGTCGATGATCCGCCGCTTCCCCTCGGGCCCGCGCTTGGTCTGGAGCCGCTGGTGGATCCCGAAGCGGATCGTCTCGATGGACGCCTGGACGTCGGTCGTTCCGGTGATCGGCGAGAGGCCCCGGCGGAGGATCAGGAACCGGGGGTCGTACTGCGGGGGCAGGACCCCGCCGGCGTAGTTGGTCAGGGCGAAGAAGCGGCGGACCTGCTCGTAGCTGTTGTCGTCGAGGTCGTCCTGGACGCCGATCGAGTTCAGGTTGACGTTCGAGTACGCGTCCCGGAAGTCGGCCTGGAAGCTGATCTTGTGGTTCAGGCCGTGGACGTTGAACATCTCGTTCTCGGCGTTCGGATACGCCCGCCAGGCCATGACCTCGGCCCGGGCCCCGGCCGCCCCGAAGACCCGGCCGACCGACGAGCCGGCGATCTGCTGGTTCCAGGCCACGGCCTGGCCCTGGACGTACGGGACGATCCGGAGCGACCCGAAGTTCAGCGGCAGGTCCAGCTCGTGCGCCGTCGAGGCCCGGCCCGTCTTGAGGGTCCGGCTCGTGTTCGAGACCGGGTCGTAGGGGATGTAGGCGAAGATGTTCTTGTTGTTGACGTCGTTCGCCGTGTGGGTGTTGGCCCAGTCGACCCCGGAGTGCTGGAAGTAGGTGAAGTGGTCGCCCAAGAGCGAGTCGCCCAGCCGGTAATAGTCGAGCCGGGGCAGCCACTGGGTCTCGGTGTTGAAGTTGTTCGGGTTGACCTCGGCGAGGACGGTCGCGGCCCAGTTCTCGCGCTGGCGGATCCCGTAGATGAGGGTCTCGTGGTCGAGCCCGATGTCGAAGAGCCGCTTGTAATACTGCTCGAGGAAGTAGCGGTCGGAGATGAACCCGACCTCCAGGTTCACCCGGGCGTCCTCGTACGGGTCCGAGTCGGGGGTGAGGAACGACTGCATGTGGCGGAAGTTCAGCCGGCCGCGGAAGTCCTGGAACGAGGGGACGGAGATCCGCTGGAAGCCCGCCCGCCCGGCGACGAGGAACTGCTTGTTGCCGACCGGGACGAGCACGTTCCTGGTGACGATCGCCGGCCCCGGCCCGAGCACGTCCCGCCCCCGGTCGCGGAGGCCCCAGAGGTCGAAGTACCCGGCATAGTCGGTGAAGACGCTGGGGGTGAAATTCCGGTCCTTGTGATACGGGTCGAGCAGGTCGCGGACCGGGTCCTTGCCGAACCAGCCGATCTCCGAGCCGACCGCGACGGCCTTGCGGGCGCTCAGGTAGTCGACGTCGACGTTCCAGGTGTCGATCCACCCGGGACGGCGGAGGCCGAGGAGCTTGAACCCGTTGAAGTCGAGCAGGGCCTGCTGGCCGAAGTAGTTGTTGGTCCGGAAGGAGATCTGCCGGAGGGGCGGGTCGAGGTCGTCGACGTCGGTGACGAACCGGGGCCAGTAGAAGACCGGGACCTGCCCCATGTAGAAGACGTTGCGGCGGGCGTCGATCCGCCAGGTGGTGCGCCGCTGGTCGTCGGCCGCGTCGCCGCCGTCGTTCGGCGGGACGTTGTCGCTGAGGACCTGGAAGACGTCGACGGTCCGGCTGTTGAACCGATAGCCCGGGGTCGGGAATCGGCTGCCGGTCGAGGTGGTCTGCTGGGCCCGGATCTCCTTGAACGTCGAGGGGAGCATCTGCCCCCCGGGCCCCGGGACGAGCGGGTGGAACCCGTCGACGCGCGGGGTCTTCATCTTGAACGGGGCGACCAGGCCGGGCGAGAAGACGTCGACCTGGGCGTCGAGGGCCAGGTAGCGGTCGGCCCGGTAGTCGTAGAAGGCGCGCTCGGCGTGGACGGTGGTTTGGTCGTCGCGGCCCTGGAGGACCCGGCGGTCCTGGCGGAAGACGACGTGCCCTTCGAGGTAGATCTCCATCGGGTCGTCGGCCTTGTCGATCACCTCGCCATCCGGACCGACCCGCGGCGACGGGCCGTCGGGCTTGGGCTTCCGCCAGATGATCGCGCTGTCGGCCTCGAGGTCGACGATCCCGAGGTTCGGCGCCTCGGTGACGACGTTCACCCCGCCGACGATCTGGATGATCTGGGTCCCGTCGGAACTCTCGCCGATCGATTGGATCTGGAAGTTCGGCCCGCTCTTGCCGTAGATGCTCGTCACCCGCGCGGTGCCGGGCAGGAGCGGTGCGACCTCCGGCGGCCTGGGCGGCGCGGCAGGCCGGGGCGACTCGCGGCCGGGGGGGACGCCCGGCAGCGCATCGAGGTCGGTCGACGGCGCCTGGCCGGGACGGCTTCCCGGCGGCGTCGGCACGAACCCCGGCCCGTCCACGACCGGCGGAGCGAGCGACGGCCCGAAGTCGTCCGGAGGCCCGTCCGGCTCGATCGGCGGGGTCGTGGGCGCGGGTGTCGTCGGCCTCGCGCCCGGTCCGGAGGGGAACCCCGGACCGTCCACGAATTGGACTTGCCGGTAGCTGGGATCTCGCAGCCGGACGGGCCGGTCGTCCTCGGCCCGGGACGGCTCGACGGCGTCGGCCTCGGTCGCCTTGTCGCCGCGATCGGCGGGCATCGCCGGCAGGGCTGACGCGTCGCCGGCGGGGCTCGCCGGCAGGGGCGGCATCCCGGTCGAGTCCCCCGCGTCGGCGATCGCCGCGGGCGCGGCCTTCGGCACGGCCGCCCCGTCCGTCCGGGGCCCCTCCGGGTTCGCGGCGGCCCTGGCGAGCACGGCCAGGCCCGGCGGCGCCTGGGCGAGGGAGACGAGGTTCTGGTCCGACCCGGCGGAGAGCTTGATCTCGCCCCGGGTCGCCCACGACTCGCGGAGCCGGGGCCGGGGTGGACTATTGTCGTCGGTCCGGCGGGCCTTGCCCTCGGCGTACACCTCGACGCGGTGCGTGACGCCGGTCGAGTCGTCCCGGACGGAGACGATCCGGACGACGGCCCGGTCGGCGCGGATGCCGTCGTCGCCGCGGAAGACCGCCGCGTGGTCTTCGAGGAGGACGCACCGGGTGCCGTCCTCGTCCCAGTGGCGGACCCGGTCGGCCGTCAGGGAGATCGGCGCGTCGGCGACCGGTTTCGGGATGGTCCCCGGGCCACGATCGACCCCGGCCTCGCGGTCCCCCGGCTGGGCCATCGAGGACGTGGCGACCGGCAGGGCGACCAGGATGAACCCGAGGCACGCCGCGCGAGAGGCTCGCCGGCCGCTGCTGGTTCGGTAGACCCGCACGGCTCCTCCAGGCTCGGTACGCTCCCCGCCCGCGCGGCCCCGCCTTCCTTGGCCTGGCCGTGCGCCGCTCCCTCGGCCGGTCGTCTCCACCCGCGGTCGACGACCCGGCCGCGACCGTGGGGGTCGCGCGCCCGGTTCGGCGACGGGGTTCCGGGTGCGATTCGAAGGTGTGAGTCGGGGGGACGGACGGTCGAGGTGTGCAGGCGGCGGGAGTCTCGGGCGGGAAGGTATCCGGTCCCCCCCCGGGCGTCAACCCGAGACGAGCCCGCACATCGAGCCGACCCGATCGAGTTGAGAGATTCCTCCGAGACGCGGGGCGGTCGCGTGTCGAGTCACGGGACGCGAGGCATCGCAATCCGCGACCTGGTCGCCTCGGAGGCCTTCTCTCGGCAAGAGTGGAGGATGCAAACTGCGGAAGGCTGCCTGGCCGGCCTTCTCGGTCGCAGAGAGGAACTGACCCCGGTCGACGGAAAATCGCCGGGGTCAGAGGCGGCTCATCCCGTGCTACCGGATGTTGTCTTTGAGGATCGCCAGGAAGACAGCCGCGAAGATGAGGTAGGAGTCCAGGGCCGCCCGGCTCGCTGAGGAAAACCCGGGGCTGCTCTTCGATGACGCCCGTGTGAGGATTGCCGGGAAGGTGAGCAGGAGGGTGAAGCATGCGGGAGGCCAGTGGTAGTCGGGGAAGGTGCGGGGGGTCCACATCCAGAGGAGGATGAGCAAGGTACTGGCCGAGACCCTCGCGAGGAATGAAGCGACCGATCCCCCCCGCTTCGCGGCCGCATAGGCCGAGGCGGACGTCACCCAGAGGATCACCGGATAGAGGACCTGGTGGAAAGTCGACAAAGTTCGACCCTTACGGACCGGGGACTCGAAGTGATCCCACAAGGCCCGGTAGAGGGCCAATAGGATTGCCGCGCTGATGATGAGGAGGGCAATCATCCAGACCTTGACTCGCATGACCTTCTCCCAGTCCTTCCCAGAACGTCGAGGCGAAGAATTCAATAAATTCTGATGATATCTAAATCATTGTCAAATTCTCTGAAATAGCAGACCCGATTCGATCAGGTGATCTCGAGCCGCCCCTTGGGGGCCTTGAACCGCCCCTGGAGCGACGGGTTCAGGCCGTAGGAGAGGCCGAGGAGCTTGATCGGGTGCAGGGTCCGCTTGGTGACGCCCTGCTCCATCTGCATCCGGCACGACCCGCACTCGGTCGCCCCGATCTCGATGTCGTCCTCGCGGAGTCGGCGCTGGAGGCCCCGGCCCGCCCGGATCGAGGTCCGGAAGTTCTTCCGCGCCAGGCCGAAGGTCCCGGCCATCCCGGAGCAGCCCCGGTCGATCACCTGGACGTCCAGGTCGGGGATCTGGCGGATCAGGTCGAGGCCCGGGGTGCCGACCCCGAGCGTCCGGAGGTGGCACGGCTGGTGGTAGCCGACCCGCGCGTGCAGCGGGACGGTCGGGGTGGGGAGCTGGCCCCGGGCGGAGAGGCCCGCGAGATACTGGCCGACGTCCATCGTGTTGGCGGCGACGAGGGCGGCGTCGAGGTCGTCGGTCAGCTTGAGGTATTCCTGGCGGAGCATCAGCGCGGCGGTCGGCTCGGAGCAGACGATCGTGTAGCCGTCACGGACGCAGTCGCCGAAGACCCGGAGGTTGGCCGCGGCGAGCTCGCGGGCGTTGTCCAGGTCCCCCGCCACCAGGGCCGCCATCCCCGACCCCCGCTGGCGGCGCGGGACGAACACGTTGACCCCCGCCTTGCGGAGCACGGCGACCACGGCCTCGGCCAGCTCCTGGTCGAAGTAGTTCGCGAACACGTCGACGAAGTAGGCGACCCGCGGCCCGGACTCCTGGGGCTTCGCCTTCGCCAGCCCGAGCCGCTCGGCGCGTCGGACGAACGACGTCCGCCTCGATCGGGGCAGGCGCCGGTGCCTGGACAGGCCGAACAGCCGCTCGATCAGCCACCGAGGCCCGGGTCGGGACATCAGGGCGTTCGCCAGGATCGGGAACCGGCTGCCGAGCTTCGACCAGGTCTCGACCCGCGAGAGCATCCAGTCGACCGGGGGGATCCCGTGGAGCTGGACGTACGCCGCCTTGGCCTCGAGCATCAGGCTCGAGACGTCGACCGCGGAGGGGCACTCGGTCTTGCAGAGGGTACAGTGGATGCAGAGGTCGGAATTCTTCTTGAACTCCTCCGACCCCCAGAGCCTCGGGTCGATCCGGCCGGTGACGACCTGGCGGAGCAGGTTCGCCTGGGCGCGGGGCGAGGCGGCCTCGGTCCGCAGGGCGCGGAAGGAGGGGCACATCCGCAGGCTCGGCTCGAGGGTCCGACACGCCCCGCAGCCGTTGCAGGCCGCGGCCTCCGCCCAGGGCGAGCCGGCCCCCCAGCGGAGCATCGGCTCGAGGACGGGCAGGCCGGAGAGGGTCGGCTCGGCGGGCTCCGCCTCGGGGTCGGGGAGGGCCGCCGGCGGGTCGGGATCGGCCCGGGGCATCGCGCGCAGGTCCTTGGTCATCGCGTGGGGGTCGTCGCCCACGACCTTGCCCGGGTTGAGCAGCCCGAGCGGGTCGAACGCCTCTTTGATCCCGCGGAAGGCATGGACGAGGTCGCCGTACTGGCGGCGGAGGAACTGGGTCCGGACGAGGCCGCAGCCGTGCTCCCCGGAGATCGTCCCGCCGAGGTCCCACGCCGCGGCGTAGACCTCGGCGGCCACGGGCTCGAGCTTGGCGAGGTCGGCGGGGTCGGCCAGGTCGAGGAACGGCCGGGTGTGGAGCTGGCCGTGGCCGACGTGGCCGTAGATCGTCCAGCTCACCTCGTGGCGCTTGAGGATCGCCTGGAGCCGGCCGAGGAAGGCCGGCAACCCCGCCGGGGGGACCGCGACATCCTCGATGAAGGCGACGGGCCGGGCCGGGCCCTTCATCCGGGTCAGGAGCGGCTTGACCACGCGTCGCAGGCCCATGATCGCCTCGCAGTCGGCCCGCTTCGTCGCCTCGGTCGGGGCGCCCGCGAGCTGGCCCCCGCGGTCGACCCGGCGGACGAGCGACCGGACCCGGTCGGCGAGCCCGTCGGGGTCATCCCCCTCGAACTCGACGAGCAGCGCGGCCTCCGCCGACTCGGGGAGCCAGCCGCGGGCCCGCGGGGCCGCGTCGCGCGCCAGGCTGATCGACCGCCAGTCGAACAGCTCGCACGCCGACGGGCCGAACTCCAGGCAGTCCATCACCGCACTCGCCGCGTCGCCGAGCCGGCCGAAGGGGAGGACCACGACGGCATGCGCCTGGGGGATCGGCACGGTCCGGAGCGTCGCCTCCGTCACCAGCGCGAGCGTCCCCTCCGACCCGACGACCAGCCTCGACAGGTCGATCGAGTCGGCGTCGGAGGCGGTCGCCAGCGCGTACCCGGCGCGATTCCTCGGCGACTTCGGCCAGTTTCGGGCGATCAGGTCGGCATTGTGGCGGAGGATGGTCGCCACCTTGCGAGCCAGGAGGTCCCGGAAGTCGACGGGCTCGGCCTCGAAGTCGGGCCAGGGCTCGCGGGCGAGCCGGGCCGACTCCCCGTCGGCGAAGACGACGGCGAGCGACTCGACATGGTCGGCCGTCGTCCCGTGGCGGAGCGAGCGGGCCCCGGCGGCGTTCGCCCCGATCATCCCGCCGATCGTCCGCGACTCGGGGCCGCTCGGGTCGGGCCCGATCCGACGCCCGAGGGGGGCCAGGTGGGCGTTCAAAACGTCGAGGACGACCCCTGGCTGGACGACGACGCTCTCCCCCTTCGTCTCGACGATCCGGCGGAAATGGCGGCTGAAGTCGACGACGAGCCCGGCGCCCAGGGTCTCGCCGGCCATGCTCGTCCCCGCGCCCCGGGGGTGGATCGGGATGCCCTGCTCGTCGGCGTAGCGGACCAGCGCGACGAGGTCGTCCTCGTGCCGCGGCACGACCACGCCGAGCGGGTCGATCTCGTAGAGGCTCGCGTCGAGCGCGTAGGGGGACCGCTCGATCGGGCCGAACAGGAGCTCGCCGTCGATCAGGCCGCGGAGGTCGTCGAGGATCCGAGCCCGTCGTTCATCCATCGTCGCTCGGGGGAGAGGCCCCACGCACCCGGGTGACGGGCGGCGGGGCGGGGTGGGTCGGGGGTGGTCGGAGTCGCCGGGAGGTGGGACGGGTCGCGGGCGAGGCCGGGACGGCGGGGTCAGGCTCCCCGGCTGCGATGCTCCTCGACGCGGATCCGTTCCTGGCGATAACGCTCGCCGACCGCGAGGTCGAAGAAGCGGAACTTCGCCGCGGGGCTCGACCCCGCGCCGCGGTACTGGGCCAGGCACCGGTAGCAGATCGTCACGCTCGGGACCCGATCATAGAGCACCATGTCGAGCAGGGCCGACCCGAGCAGGATCGCGTAGGTCCACAGGGGACGTTCATAATACCAGAAGACCGTGCTGATGACGAACCCGACGACCACGATCGCCAGGCCGAGCCCCTGGGGGAAGTCCTTCTGGGTGTAGAGGTCCTCGGCGCCGCAGCAGGCACAGGCAAGGAGCCCATCCCCGTCGAAGGCACTCGCCGCGACCGGCCTTGCCTCGCCGCACCGGGGACAGGTCAGGGTCGACGACGATTCGACGGCCGGCACGCGATCGACGGCACCGCACTTCCGGCAGGCGTAGGTCAGCTCCATGGTCGATCCACGGGGAGAGGGTCTCGGCCGGGCCGGCCATCCGTTGTATCGCGGACGCGGGCCGGGCGACAGGTCCGGGCGGCGGATTCGTCAGATCGTCATGTGCGACTCGCGCGCGAGCACCAGCGACGAGAGTTCGCCGAAGAGGAGCAGGGTCATCGCGATGTAGAGGATGCCCGTCGCCGACTGGGTGGAGCGGAGCCGGACGGTCTTCCAGGTCAGGATGGTCGCCATTCCCACCCCGAAGATCCCCATCCCCCACCGCATGGCGACGAAGGCCGCCGGGATCGTCGGCCCGCCGGGCAGGCCCGTCCCGGCGCGGGACCAGGCCCACCCCAGCATCAGGGCCGAGAGGACCGTCCGGACGACCAGGCCCGCCGCCATCAGCCGGACCAATCGCTCGAGCGGGACGATCGACATCGACGGGGCGGTCAGGTAATGGTGGCCGAGGAGCATCGCCGTCAGCGTCGAGCCCAGCAGGAAGGCCGAGGCCAGCCGGCTCAGCGCGTTGAGGCCGAAGACCGGGGAGGCCAGGTCGCCACGCCCCGGGTCGGCCGTGACCGCCAGCAGGGCGGCCGAGGCCGCCGCGATCGCGAGCGCGACGGGCACCCCGAGCCTCGGCAGGCCCAGGCCCCAGGCGATCGACGAGGCGAACGCCAGCGCCGCCATCGCGATCGCCATCCCGAGGACGACCGGCCCGGACGGTGCCCCCGAGATCACCAGGGCCGCGAGCACCCCGAGGCCGAGGATCACCTGGCACTGGGCGCGGAAGAACCGGGGCGGCACGACCCGCCAGGGGGTCGCCGCCAGCGCGGCCGCGAGCCCGCCGGCCAGGCGGATCGCGAAGTCGGCCAGCATCGGGAGGGGCGGCATCCGGGGCTCGATCTCGGTCGGTGAGGAGGATGGATCAGGCCTTCCGGCCCATGATCAGGGCCAGGACCTCGGCCCGGGTGGCCGCCTGGTCCTTGCAGATCCCCCGGAGGGCACTCGTGACCATGGTGCTGCCGGGCTTGTGCACGCCCCGGATCGTCATGCACGAGTGGCTCGCCTCCATCACGACGGCCACCCCCCGGGCGTCCAGCTCCTCCATCAGGAGGTCGGCGACCTCCTCGGTCAGCTTCTCCTGGATCTGCGGGCGGCGGGCCAGCGCGTCGATCACCCGCGGGATCTTGGACAGCCCGACCACCTTCCCGTTGGGGATGTAGGCGACGTGGGCGACCCCGGTGAACGGCAGCAGGTGATGCTCGCAGAAGCTCTCGAACCCGATGTCCTTGACCATCACCATCTCGTCGTACTTCTGCGTGAACACCTTCTGGAGGTGGACCCGCGGGTCCTGGTGCAGGCCCTGGAAGACCTCGGCGTACATCCGGGCGACGCGGTCCGGGGTCTCGGCCAGCCCCTCGCGGTCGGGATCCTCGCCGATGGCGGCGAGGATCTCGCGGACCGCCCGGCGGATCCGATCGAGGTCGACCCCGCTCGCCTCGGCCAGCGACCCGTCGCCCGCGAACGGGCCGTAGCCGGCCGGGGTGGGTAGTGGATAGGCACCCTTCATGGGATCGACCCCTGAGAATGGCGAGTCAAGGGAGGGCCACGCCGTCCGATTCCTGTAAATCGAACGCAGGACGGCCCTTCCGTCCGTTCGCCGCGGAGGATTGTACCGGATCGGCCCGGACCCGGCAAGCGAAGCTGGGGCCGCCTCGATGGGCAGCCTCCCGGTCGACGGATTCAATTGGCACTGAACGGCGGCGGGAAGTCGCGGCCCTCGGCCGCCCCCCCGGGCTCCCGGAGCATGTCGCGCAGGCAGGCCCTCAGCATCGTCGCCCGCGGCCGGGCGTCCCGCTCGGCGAGCAGCCGCTGCTTGATCGCCGGCGGGAGGGCCAGGGCATGGGCCAGGATGTCGGCGAGGACTCCCACGGGCAGGTCGGAGGAGATCAGGTCCTCGAGGTCGGGATCGACCCCGCCCCTCGGCTCGTGGTAGCTGCGGAACCCCTCGAGCAGCTCCCGGATGAGCGGCCCCTCCGACTCGGACTGCCCCTCGGGCTCCTCGACCACCTCGGCCTCGGCCGTCCGGTAGAGCTTCCCGCTGGGGACCTCGCGGAGGAGCTGGACGCGCTTGAGCCCCAGGAGGAGGAAATTGAACCGGCCGTCGGGGAGGCGCTCGTGCTGCAAGATCCGGCCGACGCAGCCGTATTCCTCCAGCTTGGGGGGGCCCTTCCCCTGCCACTCGGCCGCCGGACGGACCATCACGATCGTCACGAGCCGGTCCCCCTCCAGCGCATCCTCGGTCATCTGCCGGTATCTCGGCTCGAAGATGTGCAGGGGGAGCACCGAGTGCGGGAAGAAGACGACGCCAGCCAGGGGGAATAGCCGCAAGACTCTGATCCCCGAGAGCTCTTGATCGTCGTCCATGGGAACACTCGCAGGGGACGGGTCGAGGCCTGGGTGGCGGGACCCGCTGGCCATACCTTTCCCAAGTGCGATTGTATTTCCGGGGGGGATTCCGGCAAGATGCTCGCGCCCGGCGGCGACGACTCGGACCGATCCGCCCCGGGGCGCCCGAGAAGAGCCCTCCATGCCCAGCCCGGCCCGTCCCACCCCGCGCCTCCGGCGACAGGCCGAGGCGGTCCTCCGATCGCTCGTCGACCTCTACCCGTCCCCCCGGTGCGCCCTCGACCACCGGGACGCGTTCGAGCTGCTGGTCGCGACGATCCTCTCGGCCCAGTGCACCGATGCGCGGGTCAACCTCGTGACCCCCGCCCTCTTCGCCCGGTTCCCGGACGCCAAGGCGCTCGCCCTGGCCGATCTCGCCGAGGTCGAGGACCTGATCCGCTCGGCCGGGTTCTTCCGGGCCAAGGCGAAGAACCTCGTGGCGATGGCCGGCCGCCTGGTCGAGGCCCACGGCGGCGAGGTCCCCGCCGACCTGGAGGCGCTGACCGGGCTGCCAGGCGTCGGCCGGAAGACGGCCCACGTCGTCCTGGGCAATGCCTTCCGGGTCGCCTCGGGCGTCGTGGTCGACACCCACGTCAAGCGGCTCGCCTTCCGGCTCGGCCTGACCCGGTCGACCGACCCCGGGGTGATCGAGCACGAGCTGGCGGCCGTCGTCCCCCGGGACGAGTGGGTCGACTTCAGCCATCGCCTGATCGAGCACGGCCGGCGTGTCTGCGACGCCCGGCGCCCCCGCTGCGAGGTTTGCACCCTCCAGGCCATCTGCCCGAAGCAGGGCGTCGAGCCGCGAACGGCTCCCCGGCCGGCCGGACCCGGGTGAGGCCCGCCCCCGACGCCGACGGGCCTCCCCCTTCCCCCGACGGGGCCCGTCGCGGTACCCTGGAGGCCCGGATCTCGCGAGCCGAGGCAGGCGAGCGACCGGGCGAGGTCTCGAAGCCGCATGCACATCCTCGACATCTTCCAGACCCACCCGACGACGTTCAGCTTCGAGTTCTTCCCGCCGAAGACCGACGCCGCGTCCGAGGAGCTGTTCGCGACCATCGCCCGGCTCCAGGAACTCCAGCCCTCCTTCGTCTCGGTCACCTACGGGGCCGGGGGCTCGACCCGCGAGCGGACGCACGACCTGATCGTCCGGATCCAGCGCGAGACCGACCTGACGGCCGTCTCGCACCTGACCTGCGTCTGCCACTCGCGCGAAGAACTGGCCGCGATCCTCGACCGATACGCCGCCTCGGGCATCGAGAACATCCTCGCCCTCCGCGGCGATCCCCCGCGTAACCTCGTCGGCTACGACCCGGCCGCCGACGCCTTCCAGTATGCCGACGGCCTCGTCCGCTTCGTCAAGGAACACTCCGGCCTGGCCGACCCCCGCGGCTTCGGGATCGGCGTCGCCGGCTTCCCGGAGGGGCACCCCGGGACGCCGAACCGGATGGCCGAGATGGACAACCTCAAGCGGAAGATCGAGGCCGGGGCCGACTACATCTGCACCCAGCTCTTCTTCTGCAACGACGACTTCTACGACTTCCGCGACCGCTGCGAGATCGCCGGCATCCGCGAGCCGATCCTCGCCGGGATCATGCCGATCCTCTCGCGGAGCAACATGGCCCGGATCGCCGAGCTGGCCCTCGGGGCCCGGATCCCCGCCAAGCTCCTCCGCCTGGTCAACCGGGCCGACGACGACTACGTCGCCCAGGCCGGGGCCCACTGGGCGACCGAGCAGTGCCGCGACCTCCTCGACCACGGCGTCCGCGGCATCCACTTCTACACCCTGAACAAGTCCGACGCGACCCGGCGGATCTACGAGAACCTGGGCGTCAAGGACTCGCAGGCCCTCCGCGTCGGCCGATGAGCCGGGCGGGGGCCGGCCCGGGCGGGGACGACCTGACCGCCCGCCTCAAGCGCGAGGCGGCCCGACTCGGCTTCGACTTCGCGGGGGTGGCCCCGGCGGTCGGCCCTCCCGGTTATCCGCACCTGCTCGACTGGCTCGCCTCGGGCTGCGACGCGGGGATGTCCTACCTCGGCGACAAGGCCGAGGCGCGGGCCCATCCCCGGTCGGTCCTGCCCGGGGTCCGTTCGGTGATCGTCGCGGGCTTCCTCTACGGGTCAGCCTCGGCCCCGCCATCTCCAACCCAGGGGCGGGTAGCCCGGTACGCGCAGGGGGCCGACTACCACGAGGTCCTCTGGCGACGTCTCGGCGACCTCCTCGCGTGGCTCGAGGCCGAGCGGCCGGGGGTCCGGGGCCGCGCGGTCGCCGACACCGCGCCGCTGCTGGAGCGCGACTTCGCCCGCCTCGCCGGCCTCGGCTGGATCGGCAAGAACACGATGCTGATCTCGCCGAAGCTCGGCAGCTTCACCGTCCTCGGGGCCCTGCTCGTCGACATCGAGCTCGCGGCCGATCCGCCGTTCGAGGCCGATCGGTGCGGGACCTGCACCCGATGCCTCGACGCCTGCCCGACCGACGCCTTCGACGGGCCGCACCGGCTCGACGCCCGCAAGTGCATCAGCTACTGGACGATCGAGCACCGCGGCCCGATGCCCGACGAGGCCGCGGCGTCGCTCGACGGCTGGGCCTTCGGCTGCGACGTCTGCCAGGACGTCTGCCCGTGGAACCGCAAGGCCCCGCCGACGACCGAGCCCGCGCTGCTGCCGTCCGCAGGCTGGGTCAACCCCGACCTGCTCGACTGGCTCGGCCGCGACGCCGAGGACTGGCCGGCCCGGCTCCGGGGCACGGCCCTGAAGCGGGCGAAGCGGGCCGGACTCGTCCGGAACGCGGCCCTGATCCTCGGGACTCGCGGGGCGATCGAGGCCATCCCGAGGCTGGAGGGGCTGCTCGAAGACCCCGACCCGACCGTCCGCTGGGCCGCCGCCTGGGCGCTCGACCGGATCCGGGCCGCCCGCGAAGCCGGCCCCCCGACCGCCCCCCCGGCGGAGCGGGACGGGGGGGATGCCGGGGCGACCCGGGACCGTGCCTGATCGCCTCAGGAGGTCTTGGTCGCGGTCGTCGGGGACGGCGACGTGACGCTCGGCGCGGCGTTGATGCTGTAGGTGACCGGCGCGATCAGGCCGCTGATCGTCTGGCCGAACCCGTCGGTCGCGGTCACCCGGAACGAGTTCACCCCGTCGCCGAGGTGGCTGACCAGGTCGTAGTGGCCCTTCGCGTCGGCGGTCGTCGACACGGCCGGGGCCTTCATGCTCGCCTCGTCGTAGGTGATCGTCGCGCCCGGCGAGGCGATCCCGTTGAAGTGGACGTCGCGGATGTTGGTGACCCGGTCTTGCAGGCCGCTGTCGCTCTTGGAGTCGAGGTTGGCCGAGACCACCGGGCTGATGTTGACCTTCGCCCCGAGGTTCCCCAGCGCGAGCCGGAGGTCCGAGTTGTCGATCCGGCCGTCGCGGTTGGCGTCGACGGCGAAGTCGTACTTGGCGTCGCCGGGCTTCGCGTTGTTCGCCGCCTTGATCATCTGGATGTCGGAGTTGTCGACGACCCCGTCGCCGTTGGAGTCGCCGGGCAGGTAGAAGCCGACCAGGAGGTCGCCCGTCGAGTGCTTGGACCCCTCGACGATCGCGGCGTACTGGTGCGAGGCCGCGGTGAGGCCCCCGGGGGTCCGGATCGTCGCGAGGACCGCGGTCGTCAGCGGGCCCTGCTCGGGGTGGACCCGCTGGAGGCTCGGGCTGTACATGGTCCGCGTCACCGGGATCATCCGGTGCGTGGTCAGGTCCATCACCCCGACGACCCGGGGGATGACCGACGAGTTCTTCTGCGGCGCGACGTCGATCCCGAGCGTGATCTGGTGGCGCGGGGTCGGGGTGAACAGCGAGGCGTTCATCGTGAATGGGACGGTCGCCTTGACGTCGGCCTTGTCGATCGTGGATCGCATGATGGCGAACGTGCTGCCCGCGCCGCCCGTGAGCAGGGCGCGGGTCTCGAGCGCCTCGGCCTGGAAGGCCGACCTGCGTCGACGCCGCTGGGGATGATCGGGATTCATGGCGAGGGCCCTCCTTGGCCCAAGGGAGCTTAGATAACGGCCCGGGATCGGGCCGACCGGATCGTCGGACCTGGCCACGATCGCGGCGCGGTCCCCGAGGGAAGCCGCGCCGCCCGGGGCCCACTAGCCGGGCGTCGCGGGTTCGGCCCGGCCCGCCCTGTCGAGTCGGACGTGCATGGCGGGCACGTGGTGCGGCGGGACGGCCGACGGGGCCGACCGGCCCTCGACCCGGACCCGCCAGGCGGTCGCCGCGAACAGGACCGCCCCCGCCCAGAAGAACATCCCGTAGAACTGCGCGATCTTGTGCCCCTGGCCCCGCGCGAACAGCCCGCCGACCTCGCTCGAAGTCGAGGCCATCAGCAGCGCCGACAGCCCCAGCGCCGAGGCGATCGCCGCGCGAGCCCTGCCCGAGATCCTCGGGTCGAACACGCGATAGGTCAGATACGTGTAGGGCAGCAGGACGGTCACGTAATGGTGCTTCCAGCTCCGCTCCGAGACGAAGAGCATCGCCAGGACGACCAGCGAGAACTCGCCGAGGAGCCTCGGATCGTCGCGGCGACTTGCCTTCGTCCGGCAGAGGAAGCCGAGCAGGACCAGGATGGCCACGGACGCCGACTTCAGCCCGATCACGACCGCCCGGGGGTCGAGCGACATCAGGTGCAGGTTCTTGAGCAGGACGCTGTACCGCTCCTCGCTCTCCTGCGCCGTGAGGAGCCGCATCACCACGCCGACCATCGACTGGTTGATCTCCTGGAACCCGGCGACGTCGCCCGTGACGTAGGGGCTCATGATCCGATGCCACCACATCCCCAGGCACCGGCCGTTGAAGCCCGGCCCGAGGAACAGGCTCGGCACGATCAGCAGGAAGATCCCCATCCCCAGCAGGGTGGCGCCGACGGCCCGCCACGACCGCCGCGAGGCGTAATAGAGGAGGAAGAGGCCGGGCGTCACCTTGTAGGTGATCGACAGCGCGAGGATCAGGCCCGCGAGCACGTCGTAGCCGCGCCGCCAGGCGGCGAGCGAGGCGACGACCAGGGCGAGGATCAGGAGGTTGTTGTTGCCGTGGTGCAGGTCGCTGAGGATCGGCCGGAAGCTCAGGACGAGGATCGTCGCCTGGACCCACGACGGGATCGGATGCGGCGGGATCTCGGCCGGGGGGATGTCCGCGGAGGGCGTGAGGGCCCGCCTCGCCAGGTTCCTCGTGTTGCGGAGCCAGGACGCGACCTCGGCCCGCGCCGAGACTCCGGGCGGCGCGACCATCCGGAGGCAAGCCCAGGCCGACAGCGCCGCGAGGGCGGCCTTGAGCCCGAACCAGACCAGGGCCCCCGCCACGGGCGGGAGGACCATGAGCGGGTAGAGCGTCAGCGGCATCATCGGCGGGTTCGGGAAGAAACGGATGTCATAGATGTTCACCCCACGACCGAATTCCAGGATCTGGGGTCGCCACCGGATGAAGGCGCTCCGCTCGTCGGCCGCCTTGCCCGAGTAGACGACCGCGGCGCCCGCGACGACGCAGAGCGCGACGATCCAGACGGCGCGGCGGAGGTGGCGGTCGTAATCCGGCACGGCCCGGGGGCCGTCCGGGTCGGCTCCGTGGGAGGCTGGTGGCACGGCTCGCTCCTTCCTTGGAGTTGGGGCCACGCATGGAGTCGGCCGCCGGGCTAGGGCCATCGTCCCGCGAAGGGTCGGGGGAACGACATCCTCAGCTCGACCGGCCCGGCCGCGGGCCGGACCCCGATGAACGGGACCGGGTCGCCGTCGATCCTGACGGGTTCCCAGGCCCCTTCGGGGACGGACCGGAGGCTCGGAACGGAGTGATACCGGAGGACCGCCAGGCCGTCAAGGCCGGCCTTGACCTCGCGGACCACGAGCCGGCCCGGCGACGCCTCCACCCCGGCCTCGCCGCGGATCGTCACGCCGCCGCTCCCGGCGACGCGGCCGATCAGGACCCGGCCGTCGTCGTCGAGGACCTCGACGAGGTCGGAGTTGTCCTTGCAGAAGGCGCGGGCCTTCCGGCTCCAGCAGACGATCGCCGACGGGCGGTAGAGCCGCGCATGGGCGACGAACCAGTCGCGATCCCAGTCCGCCCGCTCGCACAGCTTCCCCTCGCCGAACTGGGTGAAGTTCGTCGTCAGGGACGCGTGCAGATACGGGCCGCCGATCACCTCGACCCCGCACCGCTCGGGCAGCAGCCCGCTGAACCGGCCGCCGTCGAACGGGTCGGGCTCCCCGGGGACGGCGAACCCGGCCTCCTCGTAGAGCAGCCGGTCGCCGGGGCGGACGTGCCGCTTCACCCGCTCGACCACCCAGAGCAGCCGGTCCGACGGCCGGCTCGACAGGAACGGCTCCGCCCCCGCCTTGTACGACGGCACGGGCCTCAAGTCCGGGAAGGCCCGGTTGAGCATCGCCTCGGGCAGCCCGAGTCGCGCGCTGATCCGCTCGTCCAGGTACGCCCCGTAGAAGCGGAAGCCGACGAGTACGATCCCCAGCGCGGCCCAGGCATCGAGGCCCCCCCGCCCCCCTGCCCGGAGCCGTCGGCATGCCTCCGACCAGCCGAGGCCCGAGGCCACGGCCATCCCGGTGTAGAGGGCATAGGTGTGCCGGCCCGGCTGGAGGAACGAGAGGCCGGGGAAGAACGCGGCGAGATATCCCCAGAAGAACCCCGTCGCGGCGAAGGCGAGCAGGCCGACCCCCGCGATCGGCGTCCGCCGCAGCGTCGCGACGAGGCCGACGAGCCCGAGGCCGAGGAGGATGCACTCGATCGGCGCCTCGGTCGTGACGATCTGGGCGAGGCGACGCGCGACCGGCTCGTCGTGGTGGTCGAAGGCGAAGCCGCTGTACCCCTTGGTCGACGCCAGGGGGATGCCCGGGACCCACCAGAAGGCGTTCAGCCCGAGGACGATCGCCGGGATCAGCCAGACCCCGACATGCCGCGACGCCGGGAACCGATCCCCGCGGCGGCCGTCGCGGACCACCCCGGCCAGGTACATCGCGGCCGACGCCGGGACGACGATCATGGCCGTCGTCAGGTGGACGAGCACGCACGCCGAGGCCGCCAACCCCGCGACCAGCCACCGGAAGAAGCCGCCCCGGTCGACGTAGCCGGCGACCGCCGCGGTCGCGACCAGCCCGAGCGGCACCCCCAGCAGGTACGGCAGCATGCCGAACGACGCATAGTTGATCGGGAAGTCGGTCCAGACGTAGATCAGGTAGAGGCCGACCGCCAGGCACGCCCCCCCCGCGCCCGACCCGGTCCACGCCGCCGCCAGCAGCATCAGCCAGGGGACCGCGGCGGCCGAGGCCAGGACGTAGGCCTTGTAGGCCAGCTCGGGGTGATCTCCCCCGGCGAGAGAGACGACGAGCTCGGGCAGGGTCGACGACGCCGGGAAGACGACGCTCTTGGGATAGCCCGACATGAACGCCGGGTCGTATCCGGCCGTCGTCCCGGTGTCGGCGAGGAAGGCCCGGGTCGCCAGGGCGCTGTGGTAATAGAGCGGGTGGTCATTCCGCCAGATCGGCCAGCCGTTGGCGAGCCCCTCGCGGCCCCCCATCCCGATCAGGATCGCCCAGCCGTGCAGCACGCACAGGACGATCGCCAGGTCCCAGAGCAGGACCCGGACGAAGAAGGTTCGTCGACCCGGGACCGGGCCGCGATCGACGCCCCGGGGCGGCTCGCCCCGGCCGGGCTGCTGGAGGCGATACGCCGATTCGCTGGCCATCGAGCCCCGCCTTCCCGATGCCGACGGTGCCGGGGTCAGCTAATCCCACTCGCGCCATGTTTTCTGCGCCCTGATGCGCGGGATCGTCCGGGGCCATCGGCGCCCCGGGACAGTCCTCGCCTCGGGGCGGGACCGGTCCTGACTGCCCTCCGAGTCGGCCGGCGTCCGCAGTGCGGCCCGCAGGATTCGAACCTGCAACCAAGGGATTCAAGCGCCCCCGCGTTTCCACGGGGCTTGGACTATCTCACCCTCCCCGGTCGCCGGCCGGGCCGCCCGCGAGGGGGGTCCGGTGGCGGCCGTGGAGGCCGGGCGCTCGTCGGCGGGGGTTATTGTTGGGGCTCACCCCGCTAGTCTCTGAACCTTCCTGGTCACCCGAGCCCGGCCAGGCTTGGCTGCGGATTGCCGTGCCGGCCGCCCCGAGGGACGCAGGCCGCCGGTTTAGGTTCCCCGCAATTCACCCGGATCGCGTCCGGGGGTCGCCCCCCGGCGCCACCTTTTTCGTTGATGAGTCCCCTGCTCTGCCGTTGAGCTAGGGCCGCGTGGATACCATCATCGAAGATCGTCGCGGGGGGTGGT
>JAABUQ010000404.1_pt1 | contig 99957 bp, 18 predicted proteins | sample 5560001 | NCBI WGS metagenome assembly JAABUQ01 (sample SAMN10711888, study PRJNA513371) | rock metagenome | isolation source: Antarctica rocks | place: Antarctica: Victoria Land, Finger Mt nord | collected 2015-12-18
AGAATTATATATGTTTAACAAGAATTTATCGATATATAATAGAATATTTACGCAATCGATTTGCTATTAGTAAAATTGTTAAAAACGCTAGTATTGTAGATTTGAAAAGAATTGTTACTAATAAATAATTTGCTTAATTCTAGAAAGATATTTCGATAAATAATAATAATAAGATAAGATAATATATTTATATCTATTATAATTATATTTAAATATAGTTGCTAATATTATAAGTAAACAATCGAAACAATGCAAAGAAGCAAATAAATATATTAATATATAATGCAATATATAATTGTATTAAATTACAATTAACCTAGACGCTTATTAATAATTGCTCGAATATATATATATATATATTAGTTTAAAACTTGCAATTGTGTTGAACTTTCTAGCATATATATATATTAATTTAAAACTCGCAATTGCAAATTGCAATTAAACTCTCTAGTATATATATATATATATATTAATTTGAAACTTTCAATTGCGAATTGAAAACGAACTTTATTAGTTCGAGTTACTATTATTTAATTGTAATAGTAAATTTTGTCGCAATTGCTTTCGATATTTAAATATAAAATAAATATGCATTTCTTTTAGTAGTAATCTATTTTAAGTATTCTAATTATCTATATTAAACTTAGATTTTTTAGACGTATCTTGCAATATTAATAACAAGCTAATAATTATAATCTTAGACTAAGTTTTAAGAAGTAACAATCTTGTTTTAAATATTTTAAAATATTTTTGTATCTTATTTAATCGAGTTTCTTTATTATATAAACTTGTTTTTTGTTGTTTAATCTTTTTTGTAAACAAGATATTAAAGAATTATTTATCAATTTTAAACTATAATTATAGTAAAGCTTTACTAAATAATATATAGATTTCGAATAATATTATTGGATCTTAAATGCTACTTCTTTTATTTTTATTTTTATCTTTTTAATTCGATATAATCTTTGTTTGTTGCGTTGTATATATATTATATTTAAGCTATCTAATAATTTGTAAATTTTTTCTTATATTTATAGTATAGATATCTCGAAAGCTTAAAAACTATTAAAGTTAAAAAAAACGCTATTAAATAATACTATTAATCTTAAAACTCTACAAGATATTAGAAGTTTATTATATTTTCTTTTAACAACAATTACGCAAGTTTAATACTTAAAATATATTAATAGAATTTGTTGTTACATTAAAGTAAGCAATAGACTCTCGCATTGTATTTACTCGCTAATTAATTAAATTTATAAAAAATTGTTTTGCTTTATTCTCGAAATATTTTTGAATTCTTTAGTTTGTTCTTTGTATTGCTTAAATTTATAAAGATTAAAAAAGCTTAATATATAGATAGTTAGTAGTCTTGCGCAAAGTACAAAATAAGAAGAAAATTCTAAAAATTAGATTAATCGATATCTAGCAAATAAGAAAGAGAAAGCGCAATAGAAGAAAACAACAAGTGCAAAATTAAGTTAGAGAAATATTATTAATTCTTGAATGATATTGTTAGTTAATTCTTTTTTTATATTTTAAGATGATAATAATTTTTAAACAAATATATTTAACAGCGTTTTGTCTTTAAGATTAAGTTAATTTAATTATAATAGATTATAAGTCTTGCAAAAGATTTATTTTAATTATATATTACTATTAATTAATGCAAATTTTTTAGATCTATATTGTTGTTGCAAGCAATTTGTCTATATTTATTATTATCTTGCAATCTCTTTTTATCTTGCAAGATTGATTATAGAAACAATTAACTTTATTTGTTTTTTAAATTCTTGTTTATCTTTTTTTTCTTAATCGATATATAATCTTGAATTTATATATTAGATTTAGCGTAATTATATATATTTTATATTGAATAGTTACAATCTTTTGCATACTATACAAAACTATAATAGCGTTAGAGATTAATATTTGCATAGAAAATTTATTCTTGATTAATATCATTTTTTTGTATGCAATAATTTATCTTAGTATGCTTGTCGATGCTCTTGAAATATTTTTATTAAATTTGCGTTATATTTATAACTTAGTAAGACTTATAATTAAGACACTTGCTATAGTATACGTCGATTTAAGCGCAACAATAAAGACAAAAGAATTAGTAAATTTATTAATTTAGATTTTCGAACTAGCAATAAATCTTTTGCTATATATACTATAATAACAATTTGTTTTGATACAAGCAACTGTTGCTTTAATATTATTGTTACTTCTTTTTATTTAACTGTTGTATTGTTTTTTGTACAAGTTATTTTTGCAATCTTATTAAGGTCTTGCAATTTTCTTTTAATATATTGTTTAACATTATATATAAAATACAAAACTTTTAATATATATTTAAATTTATTTATTTGTAATAGTCTTTCTTAACTTAGTATTGTTGCAAATCCTGCAACTTCTCTATTGCAATCTCTTTATATCTTAAGATATCAAAAGAACTAGTTTAACAAAGTTGCAATTAAAAAGAAGCAAAAATAATTATAGTAACAAGAATATCTTGTTTATCGATATAACTATTTCTTGTGCTTGAAATATATATATTAAATATTATATTAATCTTTAGATGTCATTCTATAATCTTTGTTCGATATTTTAAAGTTACTTGTATATAATTGTCTACTAAATAGAAAATACTTCTTTGTTACTTTGCTTTTTAATTAAAGTACAAAACAATTTAACTCGAAAGCTTTTTAAAAGGGTTTATAAGATTAATTTCTTGTGAATAAAGTCTAGTAAGAAGCGTCAAATCTTGCCAAAGTATTTTTATTAAACTTAACTAAATAACTCTTATAGATATAAGACTCTTATAAGTAAATTTAGCAATATCTTAATAATTGCTATAGATATTAGTATTGTTGCACAACTTTCTTATCCAAAGAAGTTAATATCTAGTTTTAGTTATTGTTAGATTTGCACGCGTTGCATTTACTTAATATAACAAGTTAATTATATAGATATATAACAATATTTGTTAATCGATTAATCTACTAAGTTATGCAAACAACAAACTTAACACAATAGATATAATTGATAAAATATTCGATAATAATTTGATTAATCAAAATTATATAAGTCTAATTGCAATTGTTATAGATTAACTATTAATTTAAACAAAATTCTTTGTATTTCTATTTATTTTAAATACAAGAATTTATCTAAAGAAAAGACAAATAAAAACGCGAACAATCGAGTTAAATATTAAAAGAAATTTATAATTTTTAACTAGCTTTTTAAATTATAGATAATCGATATTAATTATATTAATAATAAGCTTGTAGCAACTATAAGTTTGCTCAAAGACAAAGAGAAGTTACTTGTTACTAGTAAGTATTGCAATTATTAATTTATTTTTTATCTCTAATAGAAAAACAATATTTGTTAACAACAAAATTCGAAATCGAATTAAATTATTAAATATTTAGAATGTTCGAAAGAATATAAGACTTATAAAATTGAAATTTTAATCTTTAGTTTAGTGTCTAGATTGAAGTTTAGTCTAGAAAAAAATCTAAATTGTATAAATTTAATTTAAAATAACAAAACAAATTAAGTGGCGTATACTATATATATTACTATCAATTAAAAGATTACGATTTTTTTACTAGTATTATCGATATTAATATTCTAGTAATTTAACAAATGTTTCTTCGATTAAAATACTTTTTGAGATAAATCTTAAACTATATTATACAATATTTAATATATTTACTTAGATCTCTTTTTTAAATTTTGAAATACTATGCGTGTATTCTTGTATATTGCAAGTTCTTTGCAAAAATAATTATTTTTATATATAAAATTATAAATTATTTTTATCGAAGTAAATATAAATTGTTGCTTGCTTATATATAAATAATGAAAAAAATAATTCAAGTTTAAAATAATTTTGTAGTTTTGTTAAATAAGATAATTTAACAATATAAATTTTACTAAAGAATTAAGCAATAACTTTTTATGTTTAAGTTTTAACAATCTTGTATTGTATTGTAAAAATACAAATTGTAACTATCTATAATTGCAAAATAATATTATTTTAACTTTAAATTTATTGCAATATTCTCTTCTTATATTGTAATTATATTGTTGTATTACATATTTATTGTATTAATTTTATTCTAAAAAAATTAAAATAAGATTTATTTTTATTAAATTTTGTTGTCTATAATCTTTAATCAACAAAGATAAAGAAGAAGATATTTTGCTTTACAATAATAAAATTTGTCTACTATTAAAGAAATCTAATAATTATATATTGCAAATAAGAAACTAGCTTTTTTATATTAATTATATAAGTTATCGATATATTTAACACAAAATAACTTTTTAAAGAAAAAAATAACTTGCAATTAAAATAAAAAGACTTTTAACTAGATTTAAATCTTAATATTGTAATATAATATAATTGTTATTAAGAAGCAATTATAGACAATATCAATATATAATAAATTAAAACTTAAATCAAGAATATTCGATTTAATAAGTTTTAAACAACTAATTTGTTTTGGCTTATTATATATTGTATATTACTAAAATGTTATATACTAGTAAACGTATCTTATCTGCAATATATTAATAAATAAAAAAAGACTTTTATTTGTTGCAACAAGATTATTACAATTAAGTCTCAAAAAAGTAAAGTATAAAGAGTTTGTTAAATTGTAGATTCTTTATTACAAGTTTATATCTTTAAATTAGATAACATTTACTATTATATTTAATAATACATTAAAGCTTTTTGCAATCAAAAAATACAAAAGAGTTGTAAACAATAAAGTAAAAAATATTCTTTTAACTTAATATTTCGAGATTGTTAGCGTAATATTTGTTATCGAAGTATTTTAAATTATTATAAAGATTTATATAATATACAAAAGAATAAATATATTATTAAGATATATTTTGACGATATTAAGAAATTAGCTTGTTTCTCATAAAATTAACATAATCTACAAAAAAATTAATTTTGCTGCGCTAATAATTCTCTTGTTGACATTCTAGCTTTAGATAATTTAAGAACTTCTTTATTTATATAAAAATTCGCGTCTCTTTTATAAAGCAATAAATTGTAAGCAAGTGCTAGTTAATTAATTAAATTACATTAAGATTAATAAGATTAAAGTTTAACGTTACAAAGCTTAACTTATCTTAACAATTAATATAAATAAGAGTATATTTTGCAATTGTTAAACAAATAAAATATATAAATACAAGAATATTAAAGATTTAGAATTAATGATAATCGAAATAATAAAGTTAAAGACAAACTTAATAAATGCGCAAATATTAAATCTATAATTCTTAAAAAGATAAAAAAAGATTGTAAGCATCAAAAACTTTTTAAATGCTACAAAAATATCTTGCTTCTAGAGTTTTCGAAATATAAATAATTAATTACTTAAATATAACGAGTAGACTATTAATAAATATTAGCATTTATTTCTATAACTAGAGTTAACTAGTAAATATCTTAAAACTTATGTTTGCATAACTTAAGTCTTAACTCAAATAAATTAAACAATATTTAATTAAATATTGTAATAATTTTACGCATATTTACTTCGAATTATATTATAGTTAAGTTAATTATAATTAATACTAAAGATATATATATTGTATTAAGTTCGTAATCTCTTTGTTACTTATTTAAAATTTGTCTTTGCTATATATTTAATTTAGAAGCAAATTGAACAATAATATTAACTTTGTATATTTTATTTATCTTTATTAATATTAGATGTAATGCTTGTCTAATCAACGTTTCTTAATATCTCAATATTTGCTTAAAGACTTTGTTTATCTCAATCTTAATAATAGCAATGCGTCTACGTTAGTTGTTTATTATCTATCGATTATATATTTATTGCTAGAGATTTACTAATTTTGTTAACTATATATATTAGTATATATAGCAATTCTTGAAGTGTTGACTTGATTATCTTCGAATTGTTTGGTTTCTTCTATTAATAAAGGTCTTTATTTGTTGTCTTGCATATGTAATAAAGACATTTTTTATTTTTAATTAATAGCAATAAATAATTAGATTAAGTTAAATAAGTAGTCTTTGTTAAATTTATTTTAGATATTAATATCTAACATTAAGTACTATTGTCTAGTAGATTGTTGTTTAGAAACTATAGTTAAAAGAATTTCTTTCGATATTTATTTAACAAAATTGTAAAACAAAGTAATGCTAGTCTATCTCGATTGACTTTAGTTTTCTTTTATTTAAAAATTTCGAACTCTAAGTATTGCGACTAGAATACTTGTAATACTATAGTAATTGCAAATTAATACTCTATTATATTATAGACTTTTAAATAGAGTTAATATTCTTCTTTAACAAACTTTTGGATTAAAATTTGTAAATCGAATCTATATTTTATAGCAATGCAATAATATCTTTTACAATCTTAGTTAAAGCAATACTAGAATTAGAAATAGTATTAACGAAATTGTACAATATTACAATATTACATTTTATAATTTTCTAACTATAAGCAAAGCTAGCGTTACAATTAATATTTAATACAATTATATATAAGTGTGCATTGTTATTGTACAAGTTATTTTAGTTAACAATCTCTTAATCTTGTATAAAATTGATATTAAAATTAAAATTTATTCGAATTCGAAATCTTGTAGAATTCGAGAAAATATTAGATTGCAAATTGTTACAACAATATAAAAAAAAATTATTATAATTTGTAAGTGCTAGAAGTTAAGCAAGATTAATATAGAAATTTGCGTAAAACTATAAATAATCTAAAATACTATTGCGTTGTTGCAATTTAATATTAAGCAAATTGTTTACTCTAATTTAATTATTAAACAAAAGCAATATTTTATATCTTAATAACTTTTAATTGTTTAAAATTGTAGAATCTTTTATATTAAATATTAAATATTAATTTTAATATTCTTCGATATGCAAAGAATTTAAAGATCGAAAAAATATATTTAACAAATATTTGCTTCTATTTGTTTATTTAATTATTATTAGTAGAGAATTCTTTATTATTATTGTATAAATTAATTGTATCTTTAGCGTAGATTATATTTTCTTGTAAATTTTGTTGTATATAATAATTTGAGATCTATAACAAAAAAATATTATTATATTAATTTTAAAGAGAACTACAAGTTAGTAACTTTTTTTCACAATTGTTTTTTTATGTTTGCAGAAGAGTTTATTGCGCTTTATAATATCTAATAGTATAATAAAATATTGTATTAATATTAAAGTATATAGAAGTTTAATACAATTTAAAAGAAAATAGATAAACATTATATATTATTAGCAATATAAAGTTAGTCTTTTTAAACTTAATTTTATATTAACCAACAAAGACAATTTCGAATACAAATATCCCTTTTATATAGTATAATTATTATTTATTTTTAGTACAATCTAAAACTAATTTCTTCTTTAGAAATAATTAATTTTGCAATTTCTATTTCTAATTTTGCAATTTCTATTTCTAGTATTAGATCAATTTGTTTTCGAATCGATAAAATTGTTATTTGTTTTGCTAGATTTGCGTTTTTGTTTTCGATACTTAATTTTTGAGTTATACGCTCTATATTTTGAATGATTAATTCTATTGTAATAAAACGTATTAAAATCAATTTTTAAACTTTATTGCAAAACAAATTATTCTATTGTTTGCAAAAAACTAATAATTTTTTATCTAGCTTTTGTAATATTTTAAAGATAGATTATTATTATATTTATTAGATGTTAAGTTGTCACTTTTATAGATATCTTGTAATATCTATACAACTTATATATATAATATTTCGACTTAAGATATTCTAAGATTTTTGTTTTTGTAACAATTGTTTACTAAACTTGTTGCAATCTATTTAAAGCTTTAAGTATATAACTTTTATTAAATTTGTATTATATTGTATTATAACAATAATATATTGATTTACAAATAACAATATATAACTTAGCTCGAAGAACAATAATAATAGAAGCATTCTATACACAATTTTTGTATAATTGTTCTTGAAATTCGTTCTTGTATAAATATAGTTGCGAAACTCTATTATACAATTTACGTTATTAATTGTAAGTTGTTTTTTTAATTAAGATAACATGAAGTTAGAAGTAATTTTGTTGCAACTTATTGTCTAAACAATTTTGTAAATTCTATCAAATAGTTTAACTATCTAGTAATAAAATAAATAAGCAATAGAGTTGCAAAATAAGTTTGTTAAGAAATATATAACAAAAGTTAAAAGCGCCAAAAAAGACAAAAACTTTAATTGTGCTTGTACTTAATAAATGAATTATATCAACATTAATTAATAATTATATATAACAATTTTCTTACAATGCTAGATTTATCGAATTATTGTATTTTAGATTTTTGTCTTAAAACGTTCTTAGCGTCAATAGATATACTAATTTAAAAAGTCTAGAATTATTTAGCGATATTCTTAAATATAGAGATAAGTATCTACACAAGTATTGCGAAAATAACTTGCTTATTAGTATATTATAAGTAAAAAAACAATATAGACGTATCGATAAATTACTAACGCTTTTTATGTATAAAATTTATCTTTAATTCTCGATAATTAAACGTACTTGTATTCTATTAGATTAAATTACTATATATTATTGTTTCTATAAAGTAGTCTTATTGCAATTTCTTTGTTTTTAACTAGTTTTATTGTAGTTTAAAAAAATATAAAACAAAATATTCAAAATAATTATAACAATTATTGCGATTTTAATATTGTTTTTAATTTGCTAATAATCAAATATTTGTTGTTTTAGATCGAAATTGTTCTTAAGTAAAGTCTTAAGTCTATATATATTGTAATACTTATTCGAAAATTAATATTTAAATAAATAACAAAAATATTGTAGAATATTTTGTCTAGTAAGTTGCTTAAAGCAAAAAAATTGTTGACTTAAAATTTTGAAAACTTTGTTGTATAAAAAAATATCTTATTCGCAATTAAAAAAATCGAGAACAATAAAAATTTTTAAATAAATTTTTTAAATAAGTACAAAAAATAAGTTATAAGTTTGCTTATTTAAACTAGTCTTAAATATAAAATTAAAGAAATCTTAAAATCGTAATTAAAAATTAATATTTATTTGCAAAAGCTTAAGAAATGCTAGAGAAATAATATTTCGAATAATATTTTTATTAATTACAAAATGCATATATTTGTTGTAAGTAATTTTAGACTTGCGATAAATATATCTAAATAACAAAGAGTATATTTGCAAATAACAAATTAATAATTGCGAAAAATCGATTGTTTAAATATACAAGAATATATATTATATATTGTATATTTATAGAACAAAGTATGTTTTAACTTGCGATACAAAGAAGTAAAATATATAAGATTGCTCTTAAAAAGCGTTTATTTAAAAGAGTTTTTGTTAATATTCTATTAATAAATTAGAGTTGCATCTATTTCTTAATTAATAAAAACAAAATCTCAAGTATAGAATTGATTTTGCACTTAATTGTACTACTTAACAACTACAATTATAAAGAAAAAATTAATAGTTACTTTGAATATTGCAAACTTATAGAGAAAATTAAAGACAAATTTAGATTTAAAGTTTATTTAATTGTTAATAGAGAGTATGTTATTATATAAGTAATATAATCTACTATATATATTTAAAGAATAAATATCTATAAGTATTTCTAAAATAATTAATAAGACAATTTCTTTGCAAAAAAAATTGTAAAAATTAGTTAAACAAAGAAATGTAACAAGATGCTTGCTATACTTGTTGCAAATAAAATTTAATATACAATTAATTTAAATAACGTTAAAGAGTCTTTCTATAATCTAAGAAACGTAACTTACTATTTTGCGAAAAAAGTAATATAAATAAATAATTAAATAAAGCTAACAAACTTTTTAATATAATTGTCGCATCTTATTTGCATAATATAGAAGAACTTCTTTCAATTGTCTATAATAAGCTAGCAAAGAGATTAACGCTCTAGTAAAATAGAGAACAATTATAAAGAAAAAAAAGTTAATTAAGTTTTTTTAATTAAAATCGAATTTAAGATCTTGAGCTTGTAAAATATTAAAAGTAATATTTGCTTTGTTCTTTATAATAACAATTAGACTAATCGTCGAGTCGAGATTCGATATTAACCTCTTAATTTAACTCGAATACTTAATATCAATCTCTTGACTTAATTCGAATACTTGATATCAATCTTTTGATTCGACTCGATATCAAGTTCGAGTCGAGATTCGATTCGATACATCGACTCGAATCGTCAAGCAATCGAAAATGTTGTCATAATGTCAAGAATTTCTATTTTTGAATTTATTACGTCATAAGTTTCCTAAGACTTATACGCAACGAATCAAATAATGTTCATGTTTATTATGTTCTCGCTATTTGCATTATTTTATTGCATTATTATGCACTTTTTCAAGTAAATGTGTTCACTAAAATGCTATGTGAACATGCACTTTTTCAAGCAAATGTGTTCACTAAAATGTTGTTTAAATAAGCGCATTTTTGTTTTCAAGATAATCGTTATATGTGTATCAAAGAATTCAAATGCATTACTTGATTGCATTACTATAGAATATTTGGAATAAAAAATTATAAAATTCAATACACATTTCATGTCTAACAAATCTACCATTAAATAATCTTTTGTCTTGACAAGTCGAGTTGATACTTCGACTCGAATACTTAATACTAACATCGTGACTTGACTTAAATACTCGATATTAATTTCTTGATTTAGCTCGAATATTCGAGTCAAACTTTTTGACTCGAATCGAGTCTTGGCGAATCGAGATTCTAGTTCGAACTCGATGACCCAAATTGGCGCGATTAGTCTAATAACAATTACAATGCGCAAATATATAAGTCGAGACTAATAAGAAGCGCTACTTATTGTTGCTTATAATTTTAAAAGAGCAACAATTTCTATCGAACTATTAAAGTTATTCGCAAATATAAAGATAAAATTTGTAATTAAAAAAAGCAATCAAATATATAAAATATTAAATATGTTAAATTATAATAAATATTTCTAGTAAAAACAATAAGATTTAACTTTATAACAAGTAAATTTAGACAATATTTTTATTATCTTTAATTTTAAATTGTTGTTTACAATAAATATAAAATAGTTAAATATAATTGTTGTTATATTAAGTTATAGATTTACATTGCTAACATTGCGTTTTTTCTTAAAACTATTAAAAGAAAATAGTTTGCAAAAAACAATATTCTTAACTTGTTTTTAAACAAATAGAAGTAAGAATAATTATTGCGTTGTTATATTACAAAGGTTATTTAACAATTAAACAAAGCAATTTTTATTATAAAAAGTAAACTTATATATTTTAGAAAAGTATAGTTAAGTAGATTAAGTACAGAGTGCTATTATATAAGACGTAAAAAACAAGTATATATTATTTTTCAAATAAAAAAATTTAGATTGCTAAATTATTTTTAGAGAAGAACTTGTTTTTTTTCTCTTGCATTAAGACTTTTTTCGAAAACAATAATAAGAATTTTGCTTAATATAAGAACATTTGTTTTTATATATTGTTAACTGTTGTTTTTTGCAAAGCGTTTGCTAAATATTTTTTATAAATCGAATTCTAAAATTATATTTTAATAAAAAGAAAGTCGAGTTTATAAAGAATTAAGTTTTCTATAATTTTGCAAAGCTATAAATAAGACAATTTCGATTAAAAGATTTAATTACTAATTCTTGATAATATAATTCAAAAAATATATTTCGATTAATACGCATTTTTAAGTTTAAGAGTTATTTATAATTTTATTTAAACAATTTTATTTCTATTGTTGTATTTAAACAAAGACTTAACAATACTCTATATATAGATAAGAGCTCTGTTAAGATTTTGCAATTTATTAAGAAATTTAATCTATTATTGCTTTACAAAAATATATTTTACTTGCATAAAGTTTATTAATTGAAGACAATAATAGATTTTTGCACTTAAACAATAGATAATAGATTGCAAATCTATATCTAAAAGAATGTAAACAATTCTTTTCTCTTCTATGCTTTTTTAAATATCTAATTGATTCTAGTTTCTAACAAATATACTAGACGTACAATATAAGAAGTATACTTAAATATATTTAATTTTTGCAACAAGAATATATATTGTTATATATATTAATGCAACTTAATTAAAAACATTGCTTGTAAGCACTTGTAATTAATTAAATTTTCAAAAAGCAAAAGAAGAAATATTTTATAGCTACAACGTCTAGCAAAAAAATAAACAAATAAAGAAATTTTAAGATATATTTAATAGTTTTTTGCTCTTTGTTAAATTCTAGTTAACGTTAAAGATCGATATATTTTATAGACCATTAACATTTTGTTGTTCGAAAAAAAAACTATCTAATATAACAATATTCTCGATAAATAGATCAATATCTTTTTTTATTTCGATAATTATATTATAATTGTTGTGCAAAACAAGAATATATTTTTGTTGTCGAAAGATTTTTACTTAATTAAACAATTGCTATTGCAACAAAAGATTTTTTTTTAATATTTTTAACAATAAACAATTTACAATTCTTTTATACTTGCAATTTATTAAATATATTTTTTTTTATATCTTTTTAAAGAATACAAAGTATTTAGAACTCTATACTAAGATTATAAAGTTTATATTTTTATTTAATTTTTAAAACTTTGTTAGCAATAATTTTATATATTAGCACAGTAATTGTTTCGACTAATATAAATAACTTAGCAGAAATTATTAAATATATTGTAGAAGTAGTAGCAATCTTTAGATGCAATAATATTGTTATCGACAATTATAGTTTTTTACTTAATATTATTTTTTTGTTATAATTAGTTAAGTATCTTACAAAGATAATCGAAAAGTTTAAAAAAAAGAGAAGAAACTTTAATATAAATATTAATATAAGTTGTTAAAGCTTGCATTAATTTGCGATTACAAAATATATACAATATATATTTCCATATTAATAAACTAATATTTAAGGACCTTTTTTGCAATACTTATTTGTCTTAGTTCTATTAACTTATTAAAAATAATATTAAAGATAAAGTTAAGTATTATAAAATATTATTTGCAAATATTTAACATCGTTTCTTTGAAATTAAAACGTTAATATTTTTCTTGAATTGCAAAATATATAACTTAAATATTGTATTTTGTTGTAAAAGATTTTTTAAATAATTATTCAAAAATAATGCTTCTTATTTTTTTTGTAGTATATATATTATAATTGCGATCGCAAGATAAAATATTATTGCAAACAATATCTAATTACTTTTGTTATAAAATATAATATTTTCTTTTTTTTAACAGTACAATAACTCTAGATATTACAATTTAAGAATTAGATATTAAATTTATTTTATTTTCTTAGTTTTTTGTAGACTTGCTTTAGTTATATTTAGATTTTGCAATTTTAAAGTTAACAATTTTATTACTATTAATATTTGTTTAAGCTTTAAGTGCTCTTATATTTGCGTACAAAAATTTAATCGAAAACTTATCGAAATTAGTTTATTCGATATTTGTATAATATCTAGCTTGACAATATTTACGTTCTTTTTAAAACAATATTTTAATAATGATTTCTTTTGTATCTCTCTACAATAAGACTTCTTTTTATATAAAAAAATCAAATATAAAGAGAATCTTAAATTTGACAAAAATACTAGATATGTATAGACAAAATATCAAATACGTTTATATAAGATATAGTATTACAATTAGACTAATCGTCGATTCGGTTTTCGATTCCAACTTCTAGAATTGATCTGAATCGAAAATCAATTCGATCCCAATTATATTAAAGTTAAATTGAATCGAATCGAGTCGATTTTCGATTCCAAAAATTGAAATCGAATCGAATCGCCAAGAATGCCAAGAAGACTAAGAATAGTATAAATTAAGTTTAAATTTAGATTTTTTTATTAATTACTAGATAATACTTAGTAGTAATACATTTATAAAAAGAAATTTCTAATATATTTATTAATTAATTTAAATAGATTAACTATTTCTATCAAATAATCAATTAATCGTTACTAAAAAATAAGAAAATTTACTAAAAATAATAGTCTTGACAATTTGATTCGATTTTTCGATTTAATTTTCGATTCAACTTTTAAAATCGAATCGAATTGTCGATTTCAATTTCTGAAATCGAACTCGATTTCTCGAACCGACGCGATCAGTCTAATTACAATAGAATTTAAATTTATTAATAGCAAAACTATTGTACAACAAGTTAATTAATTTAAGAATTATATTATCTTTAAAAATTTTATAAATATTGTAAATAAGTTAAAGTATTAGTATAAAGTTATAATAAGCGTATCTTAATTAATAGAAAAACGAAAAGCTAAACAAGAAATAAACGTCTCGAATATAAAAAAAAAATTAATATCTATTTTTTTTAGATATTTTGCGATCAAAATACAAATTCTTTTTAAACAATAATTCTTGTTTTATCTTTATTATTTCTTAATTTGCTTAATAGTAATTTTTAGTATTCTTATTGTTATTAAGTTTTGCGACAAGTTAATCTTTGTATTTTACAATATTATTAAATTGACAATATTTATTCTTGTCTAAAATCTACTTATATAATTGATATGTTTTCTTTAAAATTTAAATGTATTTTTTTTGTTTTTAATATCTATTAATAGATTCTTAATATTATTGTTGCTCTTTGACAATAAGTTTATTGTAAATATTGCTTTGTTTTTGCTAAATAAAATCTAAATTATAATTAAAAAATTTGAGAGCTCTTTAAATATTAATTAGTATTACTTTAGATTCTTCTTTATTATTGCAAGTTCTTTTATTTTTGTTTCGAAAACATTATAAATATTCTTCTAATTTTGCTTTTTCTTTTGCAATTTGTTCTTTAAATTAATATAGAATTTTTCAAACTTTATATAAAGAATCTTAAGCTTTTAACAATAATCTAATATCGCATTTAGATTCATTTAAATTTGCTAAAATTAAAAATTAATCTAGTATAAATCAAAGTTTTATTTGTGAATTTAAAAAAATATAAACTTAATTTTGTTAAAATATTTCTTCTTTTTAATATATATATTTCTTGAAGAACTTCTAGAGAAGACTATTGTTTATTAATAGCTATTGCTTCGATTATCTTAATTGTACTAATAAAATAAACAATTTACTTGCAATATATATTTTATCTTAGATATAATTAATTTTAAAATCGAAAAAAGACTTTTGTTACAAGAAACTTAATAATTGTTGCAATAGAAAATTAAATAATAATTGTAAAAATATATTAATAAAAGTACTAAAAACTCTATATCTTGCGTAAAAGAAAAATTAGTAAAACAAACTTGCAAAAACTATTTTTTAATAATAATTAATATTATAGCAATACTTGTAATAAGAGTTTAGATCTTTATTTCTATATATAAATATAATAAATATATATTTATTAATTTTTTCAAGTTTTCTTTGCTTATTTTAATATAACTCAATACTTAGAGTTACTTTTGTGAATTTTGCAACAATTGTAATAATTAAATCAATTTTTTCTTCTTAGCGTATTTCCAACTAGACTTCTTTATTTAATTTTAATAATATTTGTATTGTATGCAATTTAACTCTATATTAATTAAATAATTTGAGAATTGCTTATATCAATTTACTATTACAATTCGAAAATATACAATAATTTCAATTTACGTTGTACAAAATATTGTAATATTAAAACTTATCTTTTTAAATATTCTATATATTAAATTATATAATATTCAAAAATAAAAACACTTGCATATTAATTTTAATTTTTTTATAAAAAATAGCGTTTTTTAATAAATTAATAAATAACAAAAGTAATATTTTAGCATTATTGTATTATTAAATACGCGCAGATTTTTTTTTATAAGTTATAATAAGTTTTGTTTGTACAACTCTATTATTTGCGTAAAATTATAATTAATTTAAACAAAAAATTTAATTTTAAAGCAACTTTTTAATATTATTTCGAACTTTTTTTTTAATTAGATTTTTTTTAGCAAAAGTGATCGTGTGTATTCTAATTAGCAAACTATATTAATTTGATATCTATTTATTGTTGCTAGAGTTTTTTATAATTTCTTGCATTAGTAATTGTATTAAAAAAAGAGTTTTTATTTAAATTACTTTGTATACTTTGAGTTTTTATTAGATTTCGAATCAAATTAAAAGCAAAAAATAAATAGAAAATCTTAAGTATTGTCGAAAGTTCTTAGTTGCTTCTAACTTTATTTTACAAATCGAAATCGATATATTAATTTCTAGTTTCTAATTATTTTATAAGACAATCGATTTATATATTTTCTCAATTTCTTTCTTTAGTTGCTTAGTATAGCATTATTATCTAACAGTTAAATCATTTTTAATATAATAAACAATAATAACTTCGACTTAAATATAACTTCGACTTAAATAAATTTGAGTTACAATATTAAATTACAACAACTTAGGTAAATAATAAGTACAAATTAAATTTTGCACAATTTATTTTTATAACTATTTGTAGACAATTAGTTGTTAGAAGTATCTTAAACTTTTATAGCAATTTATAACACTTAGAAAGAAATTTGTATAATTAGATTAATCTTAAAGTTTAATTGACACTTAGACTAATCGTCGGTTCGATATTCGGTTCCAAATTTGGAATCGAATCGAATTGTCAAGAAATCGAATGAAACCAAATCGCTTAAAGAAGCTAGCTTGTTACTATAGTAAGTTTAGCTTAGTCGAAAAGTTACTATTTTAAGCAATTCGATTCCAAAAAAAATCGAGGAACCGAATCTTGGCGCTCTCACGTGGCATTTTCGGTTCCTCGCGGTCAGTCTACTGACACTATATAGAATAGCAAATCTTTCGAAGTATATATTGAAAGCAAAATTTATTGTTACAAGTTAATCTTTTTGTTGCAAAAGTTTAAAAAATTTAAAATTTTTAACAAAACAATAATGCTCTTTCTTGATAAGTTGTGCCATCTTGTTAAGTATATTGTATGTAAAGACGATTTGTATATAATTATTCGAATCTTATAACAAAAGAATTTCGAGAAAATCGAGATTATAATTAATAATATTAATTAAAAGAAGCAAAGATAAATAGTACTTAATTAAACAAAATAAAAGTCTAGTAGTTTAAATTTTAGTATATCTCTTTCTTAATAATATAAATTTTATTAACTTAATTATTATTTTATTTTATCTTAACAATATAATAACAAATAATTTTTATTAAAAATGCTCAAGTTGTTAGTCTAGCATATATTGCTAAGAATTATTTATATAAGCGTAAAGTTAGACAAATCTAAATCTATTTCCTAAAATATATATTTTTAGATAATTGTGCTATATATATATTTTTACGAAGCTTTACAAGACGTCTATTGAACAGGAAAATTTGCAAGAATTATAATCTGTCTATTTTTAATATTTTTTTAGAGAATATCGATCTATTAATGCGCTTTTGCGTATAATATACGCTTAATAATCTTTTATTTTGTAAAATTTTAGTGTTATATGTCTTTACAATCTTTATAAAATTTAACAAAGTTATTTCTACAAGCTATATTAATTTATTAGAGAAATTTACTTTGTAAGACTTAATTTATATCTCTACAATATCAAAGTAAGCAAGTCGTTTTTGTCTACATGTTAAATTAATTTGTAAAAAAAATACATTCTATACAATTTAGCTTCTTTGTTTCTACAAATTAAAGCGAACAAGTCTAGTTTTAATTATAAGTTAATTTAATTTGTAATAATATACGCTCTATATAGTTTAACAACTATTATAATAGTTTTTTGCTTACAAAGTTATACGTTGTAGAAAGCTAGCGCAATCTCGCACAAATTCTAGCTTCGTAAAGATTGTAGAAATATACAATATTAAATTCTTACAAAATAAAGACTAAAAAACGTATATTATATTACGCTAATTAATTTCTAATTTAAAGTTATTTCTAACATTGATTTAAATTGTTAATAACGCAATATTGAAGACGCTAAAGTATAATATATAATTATTTACAAAATATATATTGTTGTTGCTTTAACATTTTCAAGAATCTTCTATATCTTTATCTAATTATATAATTACACTAATGCGCACTAATTGTCTACAACTCTAAAAAAAACAATATCTATTAATTAAGCTTATATTAGCTTGAGAAAGTTTAATTGTGTTTTATATTGTATTTATATTTTATGTTTTATTTCTGTCTTTTTTAGTTTTTAAAGCAACTATTATCTAGTAATAGAAACGCTAGTAATTTCGACATAAATTATAATTGTAATAATAAAAAATTCTCTTAAAAGAAAAGACTTAACAATATTAAAAAATTAATTTCGCTTTTAGTTTTTATACAATTGTAATTATTTCTAAATTGCAAAGTAGAAAATAAAAAGAACAAACAATATAAAATAAACTTAATAGATATCTTAATTAAAAGAAAAAATTATATTCTTTAATTTAATTAATAAGAAGACAAGTTTTCTTAAATTAAAAAATTATAAAGACTCTATTTACAAAATTGTTAATTAATATTTTTTTAAATATATATTAGCATTTGATTTCTAATCTACAAAAGAAAGATTTAATAAAAAAATTGTACAATTATATATGCGTTTGTTGTAAAATTTAGCACAACTTGTGTTATTTGTGAATAATAATTCGCAAATGCCTAGAAAACAATTGTACAAAAACAATTGCCTTCTAAATCTCGCCAACGCGTTAACATAAATAATAGTAAAAATCTAATTATACAAATAAGAATTTAAAGTAGATTAAAGACTGTATTTGTATTTAAGATTGCAATAGAACTACGTAAAACAAACGCATTAAATCTTAATTAATTCTTTTATAAAGAAATAAAAGGTATTATAAAGTTAAGAGAGATTCATGTTTTAAAACTATTAATTACAATTAATTTAAATATTTATTAATTATTTTTAGAGAAATTATTAATAACAATAATTATTGCGCACAAAAGATTCGGAGTAATAAAATTGCTAATAAAAGAATATAATATTACTTTAATAGTATATTCTATTTATATTGCTATATAGAAGCGAAAGTTTTAACAATACTTGTTAAAGCTAAATATCAATCTAAACAAGAAAAAATAAAAATAGATATTATTTATATATATTGTAAAGAACAAGTCGAGTTATTTAATTAAGAAGTTGATTAACATAATAAATATTAATATTAATAAGAGAGACAATAAGTTCGAAAGCTTGTTAAAGAGAATAGTATAAACAAAAAATTATCTTTACTTTAACAAATTATCGTTATATAATAAAGTTAATCTTTAAGTAAATCTTTCTTTTTTAAGTGTTATTGTTAAAGATTGTTCAAAACTTATTAAACAACTTCTAAATTAAGAGGTCGACGTCAATATATAAAGCAAATATAGAAATACGTTGTTGCAACTATTATTTAAATAGAAATATTTTAATTTAGAAATAAATAATCTTATATTGCAAATACTTATTGTTGCTAGAACAAATATTAATAAAATATACAACAAAACATCTTTGTTATACTTTTAAGTTCTTGAAGTCGAAGCGTATAAATTCTCTAACAATTATTATAAGAAAAAATAATAACTTATTATTTAGTATTTGTTACAAAATAAGATCGATATTGACAAAATTATATTAAACAACAACTTTGCGTTAAATTTTATATATAATCTTTTTAACAAATATTATAGAATTATGCTAATCAATATACTATTGCAAGAGAATATTAATATTAACATTCTAAATTGTAAAAATTAGACAACGTTAATATATAATTAACTTAATAGCGCTAAGATTTATAAACTCGTTGTTTAAGAAATTAATCTCAAGACTATAAATACTTTTAAATAAAGTGTTTCATATATAGCAATTAAGACAAACAATTTCTTAATAGTTGAAGCATTTTTTAAATGTTATATTGATACTTTAATTCAAAATAAAGAGAATAATACAATACGCTTTTATTTAAATAAGACAAAGTATTCGACAAATATAAACTTAAGAGTACAAATTTTGCAATTGTTTAACAAATAGAAGTTAAAGAACAAATAAAAATCGAAGAACAAGCAAGAGTTAAAGAAAATAATAATATAAAATATTAAATCTTGTATTGAGATAAATAGCAATTTAATAATTTTTTTAATAAAAAATTGTTTCGATATACTATAATAAAGATATAATAAAATTAGCTATATTAATTAGCGAAAAAGAATAAAAAGTATTGTCGAAAAACAAGAAGTTAACAATAGAAATAATTAGATTGATCGCGAAAATCCGAATTTATTACGTAACGCAATTCTATAACGTTAGATTCGAACTCTTAACAATTAAGCAAAAAGATTTGTTCTAAACAAGTCAATTAAGTAACTTGATTTATTAATCTTGGCAATTCGATTTTACGCGAAAAATTTAAGTTAGATTTCGATTCTAACTTTTGGAATCGAAATCCGACTTGACGATCAATCTAGAAACAATAGCTAAAGCTATTATCTTATTACTTCTTTATCTCTTTATTATTATTCTAGCAAAGAAATTATATTATTGCAATTGTCTAATAAAATAATATCAAAAATTAATATTAGATATACAAATAAAGCTTTCTTGCTTATTTAGATAATAGATCTCGTTATTTAGAGTTTTGCTACGCAACTAAATTCTATTATTAATTGTTTTATACTAGAAATTTCTAAAATTGTTTTAATTATCAAAATAGCATTAATTGACTTTTGTAGATTTGTTTTATCTATAATATTCTTGTTTAGATTAATTTCTCTATATAGATCAATACAAGATTAAAGTCTTTCGATATCTCTTAATTGTCGATTTTTATTAACTTTTTTTCTTTTATTGTTATTGCAAAGCAAACAAAGCAATGCGCTAATACTATTAAATAGTTTTAAAACAAAAGAGTTTTGACAACAATACTATTAATTTAATCTAATATAAAGACAATTATAAAGCTTAATAATTTTAACTTACTTCTTGTTCGAGAAATCTAATTTAGTATTAGATGTTAAATATCGCAAATTATTCTTAATATAATTAATATTTTGTGTATAATATTGTGCAAATTGATTAAAAATAGCAAGCTTTTCTAGATATAAATAAAAGAAAATAATAATTATATATAGAGATTCTTTATATAACTCTTCGATTAAATTATAAAAATCTTAAATATCTTAATTAGAATTGTATACAAAAACTTTAAGCAATCTTTTTTTAAATTTATAAAAACTATTTTTCGAACAAAAGTTAAAAATTAAAAGTTATTTGTTAAATTGTATAATTAAAAAACAATTTATAGAGCAACTTATTTTTTGCATTTATTTAAAATTCTAATATTACTAAAAACTATAATATAAGACTTTAAGCGCAATAATTTTTTTGTATATTTCGAATGTTTATATTTGTATGTCTTAACTATATTTAAAATATTATTTTTCTTATTTTTCTTAAATTTGTGTAATTTGCAAAAACATATATTGTAATTAACTTGTAGTTTGACTAGCTATAGACTATATTATTAACAACGTTTGCTTTTTAAGTATTGTCTTATATTTAATAATTTAAGATAGACAATTAAGTTGTAAGCTTAGAAAGAAGCTATAATAATAATCGTAAAATTGATTTCTTTCTTATATAATAAAATGTTAAGAATCTTAAGTACAAATAACAAAAACATAATAAAAAAAGTTAAATAAAGAAGAAAGAAGAAGATTTAGCGCTTTTTTAAATCTCTTAAATTATAATTAATTCAATATAGAAGTCTAAGATTTTAGTAATTAAAAGAGAGAAAAATAAAAAATAAAGAAGAGAAAAAGAAGAACAAAAGAAACTTTTTTGCTCTTTTATATTCTTTAGTTGCAATTAAGTTTTAGTAGAACAACTAGTTATAATACAATATTTACGTTCTCTTAGATAACTAATTTCTTAACTTAGAAAAAAAGACTAGTTATTATAACAAATAATAGATTTTTCTCCAAATTAATTAAGATCAATTTTAATATATTAGAGTTGTATTATAAATAATCGATTTAGTCGACTCGAATTAGATTGTTAAGCAAAATTAGTCTTTAATCTCTTGCTACTAGACAAAGTATTCTTATAACATCAACTTTTAAATTCAAAAACGCAATAAGAATCTAATATAAGATTGCTATTTTAAAAAGACTATACTCTAAAGTAAATCGAAAAGAAGAAATAATATTTTATATAGTAAAAGACTCGATATCAAAATTTATTCTACTTTATATATAAGTTAATCTAGAAACAATAATGCAAACAATAACAATTTACAAAACAAAGTCTAGTTAATTAAGTAGAGATCTTGTGCATTACTTGCGCATAATTTTGAAGATACATTTTGTTGTTCAAATTAATATTGTATTTTAGATAAAAGTATATAATAGGTTGTTTATTCGAATAATAACGCAAATGCTTTCGATAAAAGTATTATTTCAAATTGTTATAATTCGAAAATAATCAAAGACTCTTTAGCGTCAAAAGCGCTTTATTGTTTAGATAATAGATATAATGCATCGACAAATATTTGATCGAAAGAAAGTTAAAGAGACTCGATTAAACAATAATTTGCGTTGTTTTCTTGCATTTAGATTTAATTATTAAAGAGTTTTTTTGCAACAAATATTATAACTTTTTTGCAATCGATATAGAATTGTTAAAACATTAATAATTGTTTCTCTTCTTTAACATTTTTTTTTCGAAGAGTTAGTAATAAAGATAAAAAGAGTTTTAGTAACGCAAACGCGTTTTACAAAAATATGATCTTTAATTCTTATGTTTTTTGCTTCTATTACAAGTAGCTCTCTTAATTATTGTTAACTATTAATTATTGATTGCTTTACTTTGTATCTTACTATATTCTTTTTCAAAAATATCTACTTATATTAACAAATAGCGTTGCAATAAATTTGATAAATCTCTTAATATACGTAATAAAGCGACGTTACTTTTATATTATTAATAAAGCTTTTATAATCTTGAAAGATTTTTTGTAGCGCTTATAGTCTTTTGTGCAATAAATTTATTTTAGAATATTGTTAAATCTTTGCTTGTTAAACAATTGTAGATTGTCTAAAATTGTCTACAATATTAAGAATTAATTGTTCGACTTAGCTTACTAGTTGTTTGTATTAACGCAATTTGAAGCTTTAAATCGCAATAGACAACTTAAGTATTAAGTATATATCTCGAGATATAATTCTTTTAAAAAGCGACAAAATTGTAATATTGCAAAATTGAATTTTGTTGCAATTCGATAATAAAGTTTATATATTAATTAATAATAATTGAAACAAAGAATTTATATATTATTTATTGTTATTGTTAAGAACTTCTTTATTGTTACGTCAAAAAATATGTAAGTTAATTATTAATTTTAAATTATTAATTGTGTTTAAGTTAATTGTTTGTAAGTCAAAAGTAATATATGATAAGACTTTTGTTTCAAAGATTTGCATTTTGTAAATTGTACTCTTTTATTTACAAAAAATAGATATCTTTTGTATTTCTTGTTTAAACAAAAGTTTAAACTAATTTTATCTTAAGAAGATTCGAAGACGAAACAATTGTTTTGCTAATATTAGTTTAAAAACAACAAAAGCTTTGTTAACAAAAATTAATATTATATTGATATAGTAATATGCAAACAAAGCAAAAGATATAACTTATTTAATATATTAAAAATGTCAAATTTGTTTTTATTGCAATCGTTAACAATTTAACGCACTTTTTTTTTAAGTTTTATAAACAATAATTTGTTAAGATTGCGATAATTGTTTAATACAAATTCGTTTACTTTATTGCTATTAAAAGCAATATAACTAACGTTAAAAGAATAGAATATTATATTCGAATTAATATAAAGAATGTTCTTTTTTACGTTCGCAGAATTCTAAAAAATTTAGCTTAAATCAAATATATATAAAATACATTTATAATCTCAAGTTGTTTATCTATTGCAAAATTGCTTATTAATTTTTCTAATTTGCAAGATCTTTAAGCAATAAAGAATTCTTATCTTTTGTAAATATATAAATAATTATAAAAAAAACAATAAACTCTTAATAAAGAAGAATTTATTATTATTAAAATTTAAGTTAAGTATAAACAAAATTTAAATATAGTATAAATATAATTTCGAGACTAGATTGTATAAATAACAAATAATATTAAATTTATATTAAGTATAAAAATAGTTTATATTACAACAAAACTTAAATTTTGCAATACAAAAATCTATTTTTTTATATTATTAAATCGAAACGCGTTATAGATTTTAAATAATTTTAGAATACACAATATATATATTTTAGTTTATATCTAGTATATATTGGATTTTGTTTTTATATTGAAAAAAATTTCTCATCTAAAGCAACGTCTATACTATATATAATATAAGTTTATGCGTAAATTTTAACAATTAAAATTAAAATAATTGCAATATTTTGTTACGCTAATACTTTCGTAAGAGATATTAGAGCGAGTTATGCTATTGAAGAGATTTATAGACGTCTTTAGGCAATGCAAGCAATCATTTGATAACAAGGATTGCAACTATAGACAATCTTATGTTCAATAAATCTTCACAAATAATTCAATGAATTAGAGTAACAATAAGTAAAGACTTAAGATAAATTGAACACGATTCATAAGAAAATCGCGTTCGAAAACTATATACTCTTTTATCATTTAAAATTTAAGATATTCAAGATGTTTAAAATCTTAATTATCTTAATTATCTTAATTCGAATTTAAGATGCTTAAGAATTAAGTTATCTTAATTATCTTGATCTTGTCGATAGATCTTCTTTTTTTAATTATCTTGTGAAGAACGATGTGCGACGAATAGTATCTATTAGCACGCGACTCGTAACACTATCTTCTCTCTTCAAGAGTTTTTGTTTCGAAATCATTCATTCTTTCTTATTATGTTAATCAAGTTGATCACTAAATAACGTCGCAATTTCGTTGTTAATCGTCGCTATAAGTACGTTTTTCTCACAATGCGTTCTTGTCGAATTTGTGTCGCATTTGACGTATCTTGTTAAGTAAATAAAAAGTATCTCAAATGTGAGAAGTGTTATCGAAAGAATTAAAAATGCGATTTGATTTCTAATTATTAAGAAATGAATAAAGCTATTTAAAAGACTAAAAAGCTAAATGATGAAATAATAGAATTGCGCTTAAGAATTGCGCGAAAGACGAAACAAAGAAAACATTAATTTTGTCGTTTAAAAAATATAAATAATGCGAAGTCGAAAAATATCTTAAAGATCGAGAAAAATAAGAGAGAGATCGAATGTACTAAAGAGGCGTTCGAAACTCTATTTGATATTATTATCGATTTTTCATTGTTTGCTCTTTTGTTTCTTAATGTTTTGTCAACTCTTATAAATGATTTTGTCGTTGACGAAATTGTCGCAATTTGTTAGAGCACTTCTTCAAGTTCTTGAGTGACTCTTATGTATTCTTGAAGATAAAATATTTTTAATTTTTTTGTTGTAGAATTTTCTCAATCTTATATTGTTTCTCTTTTTGTGAATGAAAATAAAATATGTCTTGTAGAGACGTGATTGAATTCGCTAGTTCCAACAATAAGATATAAAATACTAGAAATATTTTGACGTTCTTGAATAAGTCGAGTTCGTAATTGATTAATTTTTTTGTCTTCTTAACGAAAAACGATTTGACTTTGATATAATTTAATTTTTTGCTTAACTTTCTTGTCTTAAAATTTTTTGTAAAAAGATATATTTTATTTTTCTTCTTTAACTAAGATGTTGTTTTTCGTTTTTTGTTTTAATACTTGATAGACTTTTTTTGCATTTTTAAGATGTTGTCGTATATCTTTTTTAGTGTCGTTATTCTTTCGATGATTAATTAAGCTAATAAATGCTTTCGCTCTTTCTTAAAGAGATTAAGTTCTTTGCTATAATTAACGAAAAATAAAGTTATTTTAGTGATATTCGAAATCTTTGCATTTAGTGCTAGTTAAGTCATAAATAAAAGTAATACTCAATTGCTATAAGTATTGTTGACGTAATGTCTTAGATATTGCTTCAAACCTTAATTTGTTCGTTCTATTTAATTATTTATGATCGAATGATAGATAGTGAACATTCTAAGTCTTGTTTCTAACATTGATAAAAGTGTCTTTCAATAATTAGACGTAAAGAGCTTGTCTTTGTCACTAATTAATTCTTTGAGTATATTATAATATTGTATAAGTTAATTTAATACTATGTATTTTAGTTGTTCTACTATGAACTTCTCTTTGCATGCGATAATATGTGAATATTTGATAAGTTTGTTAATCATTATTAGTATTAAATTATATTTGTCTTCAATTGCTAGATTCGTCAATTTAAGCAACTTAATAATAAAGTTTATCGTAACTTTATTTCATAACGATTTAAATAATTTCTAATATTGAATTTCGTCATAGTTCGCATGTGTATCATGTTTGTTTTGCTAATAATTAAGACATCATTTAACGTATATTTCGACAACTTATCTTATTTGAAAAAACTAATAATGTTAACGTAAAAGTTAAAGAATTTTAATCACTTCTAAATGCTTTTGCAATAATTTATCATAATGTTTCTTTATATGTTTGTCGATTTTTTTAATAGATATTTGAAGTTTTTCTTTCTTCATTAAAAACTTTTTCTTATTGTCTTTAAGTATTCGTAAAATAGCATTTAGCTTGTATTTGTTTATTAATAATGATTCGTTCTTGTTAATCTTAAATATGTTGTAATTGAACAACTTTTTCGTTTTTATATAATTATTTCTTTTGTTAAGTGCGTTTGCTTTGTCATTATCTTTGTTTAATGTATATTATATTTTAAACTTGTATTGTTCGAATCGCTTTAATTATCGCATTTGTCTTTTGTTAAGCTATTTAATTGTAATAAAATGTAGAAGATTCTTATAATTTGTAAGAATTATAAGTTTTGATAATTTTTCAATGTATACTCTTCATAATTTTAGAAAGATTACAATAGCGAGTAACTTCTTGTCGTAAATATTATAATTTTGTTCAATTAACGAAAGTTTTCTCGAGAGATATATTATTAAGTGTTATATGTTTTTATGCTTTTAACTAAAGTATGCATCGATAATTAGATTTAATGCGTCAATTTCAATTCTATTTAATAATCGTAAATTGTACATTTTTAATACTAGTTTCTTTAAGCATTGTAATTTAAGATTTTGAAATAATTTGTTTTCTATTAATTTTTATATTTATGACGTTATCTTTTTCGTAAAATTCGTCAATGATATTGCATTAACAAAATAGTTTTTGATAAACTTCTTGTTGTAATTTATGAAATTTAGAAAAAATTAAATTTTTTTGACATTAATAAATGATTTTCATTCTTTAATTGCTTATAACTTTTTGAGATTTATGCATATTTTATGTCGTTCAACAACAAATTCAAGAAAGTCAACTTCTTCTTAATGAAATTCGCATTTCTTTAATTTAAAATGTAAATTTCTTCTATTTAGACATTTTAGTATTTTGAAAATATAACTCACATGTTCTTTTAAAATATTTAAGTAAATTATTATGTCGTTCAAGTATGCTATGACAAATCGATTTAAATATTGTCGTAATATATTATTGATCATTTTTTAATACGTTGTCGAAGCGTTCGTAAGTTCGAACGATATTATTGTATATTTGTATAATTTATATCGTATACGAAAAGCTATCTTTTACTCTTTCTTTGTTTTTATTCTAGTTTAGTTGTACGCTTTTCGTAAATTTAATTTAATAAAATATTTTGCTTTAAATAATCGATTTTGAAGCTCGCTAATGTTGAGTAATAAATATCGATTTTTTATCGTAATATTGTTTAGCTTTTGATAATTGACACATAGACGAAAAGTTTCGTTCTTTTTAAATACAAAGAGAATCGAGTATTTTGTCTATAATTAGAATTTTTTAATAAATTTTTTTTTTCGTTTTTTGTTAAGTATTCGCGAAGAGTTTCTAGCTTCTTTTCGAATAAAGCATATATAAATTCAAACGTAAATTGTTTGTTTAATTCAAGTTTAATCTCGTAATTTCACGATTAATATTTAGATAAAATCTTGATTGTTTTCTTTTTTTAAAATAAATGCTTTCAACTATTATATATTCGCAATATGTGCTTTAGCGATTTTCTCGTTGTACTAAATAATTTAGAACTCTCAAAAGATTCGCAATTTTTTTCATTTACTTTAACTTTGTAATTTAGTTAATCTTTATTAATGTTTGTTGAATCAAACTTTATTAAATCGTTTTTTTGCGAAAATGCAAATTCGTTATTTGCGATCGAATTTCGACTTAATCTTTTATCTATTAAAGAACGTTATTAATGCGTAATTGAATGTGAATTGCGTAATCATATTGCGCAAATTTAAGTATTCGTATATTTTAGTTAACTTTTAAATTATGTTGCTTTAATTAAGGCATTCTTAGAACAATATCGTAAGTAATTATTTTCACTATATTAAAAATTAGTTTTTCGTAATGTTGCTAAATAGCTATTGATAATAATTTCGTTTTTTTGTTTACTTTTTCATTTCTTGCGAATAATGAGTTTTTATCTACAATTATTAGATTGTAAGCGTTAGACTTTTTTCGAATAAAATATTTTTCTCTCTTTATAAGAGCTTTGATTATAAAATTATTTGTCGCATTAAAATTAATTATTGCTATAAGTTAACAATCGTTAATCTTAATTAATGTGATAAAACATCGTACGTGCGTTGTTAAGTTTAATTGCTATTGTTAAGCTAATATATTGCATTTCTTTAATATATTCTTTACTAAGAAATTTGAACTTTTCTTTGCTTTTGTATTGTAACTTTTGCTTTAAACGTTTGTTTGCGCTAAGCTTTCTTTTGTTGCTAAATTGCTAACTTCAATTTTCTAGAAAATTAATTAACTTTATTCTTTTCTTTTAGATAAATTTAATATAAGTTGTCGTAGCAAGTTATTTAATTAAGACTTGCGTATATTGTAGAATTTAGTTGTTTCATTATAATGTCAAGTATGTTCTTTTTTGTAATAACATTGCTTTTTAGCTTTTTTTCGCATTTGTTTACGATCTTTAATAAGTTAATTAAAATCTCAAGATAATTCGTAATGTCTTTTATGCATTCGTGAAAATTTTTTTAGTTATACTTTTCATTTAAGTCGATAATTAAGTTATAAGATTTAATAATTTTTTAAAGTATTTAATTAACTTTTTGCGTAAATGCGAATGTCTTATTTAATAATATCTTATCTAGAACTTTTTATAATTAATTTGAATTCTTCATTAGATAATAATTGTCGTTTGATCTAGTTTTAAGAGTGTTCGTTTTTGTGTCAATTTGCTCTTTAATGTCGTCTTAGCAATCAAGTATCTCTCTTAACATGACATTGATTTGTCGACAATTTATTAAGTTTCGTAATTGACAATCTCTTGCGAAGTGATTCGATTTGTCATATAAATAGCACGTTTTTTGAGATTTGTTATTTTGCTTTTCTCTAAAATTCTTCTCTTTGCGTCGTTGAATAAAATCTAATTTTATAAATGTAGATTTACGATAATTTAGATTATTGTATCTCTAATTAGAACGAATTTTTTTTTAATAATATTTGATCGTTAATTCAAAGAAGATTTTTGCTTTTTCGTGAAATTAATTATATCGTTTTTTCATAACTCTTTCATATAGTTTGTCGTCGAAATCGATAACTACTTCAATAAGATCAAATATATCGCTAATGAATTTGTTATCGCGCATAATTTTATTCTTAAAATTATTCTTAAGATTTCGTCGAAACATTATTATAAGTGCAACATTGTTTCATTCGATAAAATTAATATACTTTTAAAATCTTGTTGCGTAATCTATTGCAAAGATTTGTTAAATTAAATGTTAAATTACTCTTTTTGCGATTTGTTTTTCGTTAAATGTTTCGAAGATTTTTCGAAGCTCTTTTTTGAAATTATCGAAGTTCGTGAACATCGCACGAGAGTTTTCGTCATAATTTTTCAAATACTTGCGTAAGTTTAACTTGAGTTAGTGTTAAGCTCTTTCTTTAAGAAATGTGAATGCGAAAATCGTTTTTTTGTTCGTTAAAATAAGATAAAAGATAAAATAAATATTTATTTACATAAGTTAGTTCTCTAAGTCGATACGATCTTCATAATAAACGTTAGACTTGTTAATTCTTATTTTGTCGTCTTCATCAATAAAGAGTCGACGTGATGTTGTTGAGCTATTGTTTAAGATAAAAGCGCGTTAATTTAATATAGACATTCTTAGAGTGTTTAAAGTGTTACATTAATACTTTCGTAAAAAGTATTAAAGCGAGTTATGCTATTGAAGAGATTTGTAGACGTCTTTAAACAATGTAAGCAATCATTTGATAACAAGAATTGCAACTATAGACAATCTTATATTTAATGAATCTTCATAAATAATTTAATAAATTAGAGTAACAATAAGTAAAGACTTAAGATAAATTGAATACGATTCATAAGAAAGTCGCGTTCGAAAGCTATATAGTTTTTCATCATTTGAAATTCAAAGTGTTTAAGATGTTTAAGATCTTGATTATCTTAATCATCTTAATTCGAATTCAAGATGCTTAAGAGTCAAGTCATTTTGATCATTTTGATCTTGTTAATAAATCTTTTCTTTCTAATTATCTTGTGAAGAGCGATGCGCGACGAATAATATCTATTAGCACGCGACTTGTAACATATTTATGCTAGATATATGCGAAGATTATCTTGAATTGAATTTTGCACTCGAAATAAGTTTATCTTGAATCAAAGATTTGTATTCGAAATAAGCTATATATTTAATTAAATTTAATAAAACTAAAATATTAAACGTAACAAAGATACTAGCGTTTTTTATCGAATTATAATATTGTTTTTGTATCTTTTATTTTTATCTTTCTTAATTGTTTATATAGATCTAATATATGCTAGTGTTTTCTTCTAGTATATGCTAAGCATAAAATAAATTTGTCTATATACAAATATTCTAATATATATATAATATAAGCACTTTTAGTTAGATTGTTGATCTTAGAGTTTATTACAATAATTTTTAAATTATTAATACAATAAATTTGTTTGCTCTTAATATATATTATAATAAATTAGATAACGTCTATCTATAATTATTTACTATTTTATTAAGATTTGTATTTTTATTTAAATTAAAATTTTGTATCTTTAAGTAGATATTTATTTATAAAAGAATTTTTGCAAGTTATATACTAAAACTATATCTAAATTAAATTAAATATATATAAAAGATTAAGATAATATTGATAAATAGTTATTTTTTGTTTAAATTAAGTTTATACTAAGTATAAGCAATATTTGTGTCTAAAGTTTTAAAATAAAACAATAATTAAAAATAATTGTATTTGAGTTTAATGTATATTAAGTATTAGCAATTACGTCTAATCTCGAAACTTGTATATTTTTGTTTAATTTAATTGTATAAATATTATAGTTTTTATTGCAATTTAGAATATGCTAAGCATAAGCAACTATAATATTGTTATAAATAGTAATTAAATATACCAAATAAGTTTTACTACAATTAATTATTAATTTTTTATATATTTAAATTTAATTAACTCTATACTAGATTTATATTAAACAATAACAATATTTTAGTTAAAATGTTATATATATATATATTATACTAATGCAAGTAAATCGCTATATATCTTCCATTATATATAGTACAAACTAAGCATATTTAGTTGCAAATTCTAGTACTATTAATGTATTTAATTAATATACGTTACGTCTAGAGCTTTCTACTAATAAAAACAACAATTGTACAATAGTTGTATATCGGTTGAACAATAGAAATCTAGATGTTTTATAGTTGTTCAACAATTGTTCAACGATTTGAAGTTAGAAATTTAGATTTTCTATAGTTGAACAACCATTAGACAACAATTCAAGACTAGAAAATTAGTTTTTCAATAGTTGAACAACAATTAAACAACAATTAAACAACGATTGTTCAATCTATAAATGTCTATAGATGCTAATTTTGATAAAAAAAATGTTAAAAAAATTTAGTAAATTATTTCAAGTCTCGAAGCTAGCGCGATCGAGGTTTCAACTCTTGGCGTATCAAATAGTAAAATATCTAAATTGTTGATTTGTCAATGCGTAAAGTTGTTAAGACGTTTTTCTTTTAATTCTATTAATAACTTAAGCTTTTAATCTTAAATTTAAAGTTTTAAAATATTCGAGAACTTTCTAGCTTCGCAACTATTAACGCTCTCAAAAATTTAATAACAAAATAATACAATTTACGAAAATTATATACGCGTGTTAGACTTCTTCTACTAGCGCGCACGTACTAGATAAAATATAGTTAATATTATCTACTTAGAGAGAAGAGATTATATACTTTAAGTAATTATTTTTTCTTGTTAATATATTTTAACAATCGTTACGCAACTATAACTCAACTCTAAAATCTATTTTTGCGATTGTTGATTGTTAAAGTATTCAACAATTGAACAATCGAAATTTGAAATTTCTCTAGTTGTTAATCGATGGAAAAACAGTTTTTGAACGATTTTTAAACAATTTCTAAATAGTTTTTCGACAATTTTTCGACAATTTTTCGACAATTGTACAGCAATTGAATTTTTTACTAGTCTAGCTATACTATATTTTGTTAAAAAGTATATACTTTTTTTTATACTTAATATATATTGCACTTATATTATTGCAATACACTTAAATTGTAAATTCGATTTAGAAATTAATATAATACGAGATATGCAATTAAGTCGAAATATTTAATTTAAGTGTCAATTAAACTAAATTTATGCGTTATACAAGTATAAATATATAATAAGTACATTTATATATTTATATATTATTAATATAAAGTATATTGCATTGATTGAATTTATACTAAGTATTAATATAGCTTAATTTTTGCAATTATTATAATCTAGCTTTTGCGTTTCTCTATAATATATATTTTTATTGCAAGATAAACTTATTTTATACTTGTTATATGCGTAACTTAATTGCTATTTTCTTTGTTATCTATATTATATATATAAATGATTATTCAATTCTTTAAGTGTTTAATTATATATTATATACATATCGATTTAATATATATTAAATTTATATTGATACAAGTCTTAAAATCGCTTTTTAATTATTGTTTGTTGTTTTTTCAAAACTTATTTTTCGATCTTAAGTTTATCTGTAAGAAGTATATTTTTTAGCTTAATTTTAAATAATACTAAGTCTATACTAATTTACTTTTAGCGCTAAACAAATATTGCAATTAAAAGATTTGCTTTTGTATATTTCGAGTTATGAATCTATATATAGTATATTTTTAGATTATTTTTAGATTAATATATTTGCCCAAAATTCTAGAACTTTAAATAGATTTTTTTATTTTACTTTATATTAAAGCTATAATAAATATATGTTAGCGTCTAAGAAACGCAAAGCAAAGAAATTTGTTAATATTAATATATCTAAGATTTTTAGAATTACAAAAGATCTATGTTTTATCTATATTTAACATATGCGTAACTAACAAATAAAAGTAAAAGTAAGTTTAAGTATAGAAAAAAAAATCAAGCTTTTACTGTAGTAAATCGATAGTAAATCGATAGTAACACGATAGTAATACAATAGTAATGCGATAAAACTCTAGTATTGTCACGATATAAGTTTAGTAGCAACACGATAAAGAAGAGATAATATCAATTACGATTGTACAATCGTAGAAGTCTTAGTTATACGAATTTGGTATATTCTATCAAATCCAATTTACTATCAATTTATTATTAAATTACTACCAATTTAATACGAGTGCTAGTCGACTAATTTTCGATAGTACAATAGTGTTACGTACGTTTTAGTAGTAATCAATTTTGCCTAGTAATTAAACTTTTTTTAATTTAATAAAGTATTTTTCTAACTAATATTTAATATATATTAATATACTACGCACGCGTTAGTGGAGAGAAATCAACGCGCATATAAAATTTTCGTAAATTACGTAATTTTGTTATCTAAAATATAATAGTGTTAATAGTCGCGACGCTAGAGACTTCTCAAATATCTTAAACTTTAAATTTAAGATTAAAACTTTAAATTTATAAATAGAAATATAATTCAACAACTTCACGAGTTGACAAATCAATGTTTCAAATACTTTAGTATTTGACAATATTATTCGAAAATCTTAATCGAACTAGCGTAGAGACTTGAACAAATTTTTCAAAAAGTATTTAACTATTTTTTAGTTTTTTTTTCATAATTAGCATCTATAGACATCTATAGATTCTATAGTAGTATTGCGATAGTAACACAAAAGTACTACGATAGGAATCTTGTAGTAGTAGAATTTTCTTAATAGTTACACGGTAGTACTACCAGCTTACTACTAAATTCGTAGTATAGCAATAGTCAATCTTTATACTATCGTGTTCTTTATCTATAAAGGGACTTCAAAGAATTTATTATATTTAAATAATAATCATAAAAAAATTCTTAACTTTTAGAAGAATAACTTTGTTATAATAAAGTTATATTTTATTTATATTAAGCTTATATATAGTTGCAAGAAATACAAGTTTTAATGAAAAGAATAATAAATTTTTAACTACTTTGTATATATTAAGTTTATGTAAAATTTATATATAGTATTTAATAATAGCAAATTAATTTTATCTTTTACTAAATACAATTAATTGTCTTTTTTGCAATACTAATTATATATCAAGTTTATATATAATCAATGCAAGTATTGCATCAATTACTAATACATATACAAAAAATAAACTAAAAAAATAGAAATATTTATATTGCTTATATTATATATATATTGAGTCGAAGCTAGCATAAGTAGCAAATAAAAAACTTTTAAGTGTAATAAGTTAAATATTAGATTAAATATAGATTGTATTAATATTTAATATAACAATTAATAATATATTTCGATATTTGCGATATAAAATATATATTATATATATTGTTAAACTTTTTTTATTTAATTTTGCTTTAATAAAATAAATTAATACTTATTATATATTTAAGTTGTGCATATCTATTGCGATAGCTATTTTTAGATACAAAGTAAAATATGTTATAAAAAAATTATAATTTTGTACAAGTTTAGCATATCTTATACTTAAGCTACTTATGTTTTTATTTTAAAATAATATTATTAATGTCAAAAAATTTCTTCTATATTTAGATTTTATTTGCGCTTTTCTTATATTTAGTCTCTTTATAATTTAGCTCTTCTATATATTTTATTTATTTTTTATAAAAATTTTCCTTGAATATTGCGAATTTATTTATTATTGTAATACGACGCTTTTTAAGAGATATTAAATGTATAATTAGTATAAATTTCCTATATATAGTTTTATTGTTAATGGATTTTTTTTGATTATTGAGTTTTTAATTTATTAAAATACTCTTTAGTAAATCGATTTATTTGAGAAATAATTAAAATTGCATTCAAATATATACTATAATTGTTTGTTTAAAAGTTTTGAACAACTAATACTATCTAATATTTTATATAACTTATAAAGTTAAAAGACAATAATAATAGTTATATAGAATTTTTTAAAGAAACAAATATTAAATTTATTTTTGCTATTGTTTAAAATTATTAACAATATAAAAACTTTTGTTTGTATTAAACTTAAACTAAGAATATATTAAGAATTTGTATTATAATTTTGTTTTTTGCGTTATTTATATTGTACTTGTATCTAATTTTTAATTCAAATTTTCAAAAACTCTGTTATATAAATTTTGCAATATTAAAACTTAATATAAATACTATTTGTGTTCAATATATATTGAGCAAATCTTAAACATTCTACAAGTGCAAAAGTAAATATGATTTCTTTATTAAATGCAATTTTGAAACTAGATTTAGATATAAGTTTAATTAATAATCTACATCTATAAATTTTAGATATATTAATAGATTTATGTTTAGATTATATTTGATATTTGCTTTTGTTAAATAAAGTTATTTTATTTATTTTATTAAATTTTGTTTTATAATATAATATTGAAATATATACTAGATTTAAATTCGATATATATTAAGCTAAAATCTAGTTTTTATTCTTTTAAAATAAAGTACTTTTTATATAATATTGTTGTACAAAAGAAGAATTAAAACTTTGATTCAATATATACTAAGTTAACGAATCATATTTATTTTCTTTAAATAAAATTGCATTTATATAACAATTTGATGCAATAATTAATTTAAAACTTCAATTCTATATATTTTAGATTAATATTTAATGTTAATTTTTATTTAAATAAGTAATTTTTAAATTGCAACTTAAAAATGTAAAAAAGATTTTAATATTAAATTTTAAGCTTATTTTTATATTAAATTTATACTTAGAGCTAGATATATTTAGAAAAAAACATATTATAAGAATTTTCTAAATTGTAAAAAAAAATAGATATTATTAACAATATATTGCAATTTTGCAATACTTTTTGTCTTAAACTTAATTAACTATAAAAATAAACTATATATATATTAATTATATATATAATTTTTAGCTAATTAAGTAACAATTTTAGTAAATTTATTGCGATTATATTTAGACTAATTGTTGGATCGGATTTCGGTTTCAATTTTAGAAATCGATTCGAATTGTTAAGAAATCGAAAATAACATTATTATATTAAGATATTCTATTTTTGAATATACGTTATTATAATTTTGAATTTTTCGCTAAAGTGTTAAGTAGTATGCTTCAATATAAAAGCTATATTTGCTTATATTATTTTAAAATAGCTTGCTTAAACTAGTTGTTGCTTGCATTACTTTTTTGTATTATCTTTTTGTTCTTAAGTTACTTTCTCAAATTATTAAAGAATATTGTTATATTATATTTGTATTTTTGTTGGCAAAATGTCAAACTCTTTAAAAACTTTAAGTTAATTATTATCTTTAAATAAAGAAAATTCTAGCAAATCTATTTTTTGCAACTCATTATCTAGTAGTTTATATCTTAATTAATCTGCGAGTTAATCTAATTAAGATTTTCTTACTTTTGCTTTTAATAATAGAAAAAGAATTATTTGTAAAATACTAAACAAGATATTTATTGTTTATTTACTACTTGTTTTAAGAGAGAGAAACAAATATGTTAAATAGAGTTCAAATACTAATACTTAATTTTAAGCATAGTAATTACAAACAACTATTAACAATAATATCTTAAACAAGACTTAATTAAGACTTGTCAATTTATATTTAGTAAAAAAGATTAATATAAAAGCACAATTTAAGCTTTAGAACAATATATTTAAATAGCTTCGATTATAGATAATATTTTAAAAATTGTATGCAAAAGTTGTTACAAAATTTTGAATTATTTTACTGTTTATAATTATTTAAGCACATCGAATACAAAGTAATATCTTTTATTCTCTTTTTGTTTGAAACAAAAACAATCCTAATTGTTAATTGCAATTAATTTAATTTTTAATTGCGTAAGTTATAATTAATAATATATATAAATAATGCAAAACTAACAATTCTTTAAAAAAAGAATTATATCAATTTATTATTATTCTTTATTTAAGATAATTAAAAAGATTAACTATACAAAACTTTTATAAATAAAAATCTGTCTTTTCGAGTTATTGACAATCTTGACTTTCGAAAGTTATTAGAAATACTTTGTTTAGATTTAATACTTTTAAATTGCACAAAACTATTTAAAATAATTTTCTCGAAATATAATTAAATTTGTAAGAAAATTAAAATAGAACTTAAGATTGCTTAATATATCTCTACTGCTTTAAATATATAATCTAGTTCTTAAAAATTTGTCTATTTAAGAGTATTAATATATTAAGTAAATATTGCATTTTAATTTTGCAAACATCTTATTAAATTTACTTCTCTCAATATCGAGTATATAGATTGTTAATTAATATTAAAATTTATAAAGATTTTAAACTCTTTCGAGATTAAAGACAAACTTCTTGAATTTGTTATTAATAACGTAAGTAATAACAATATACTTAAGAACAAACTCGAAAAGATCTTGAATTAACAAGAGTTTTAATAAAACAAACAATAGAACTCTATATTGTGTTTAATATATATTATCAATCTTGTAACTTAAGATTTTATTTTGATTATAGAATTAAAAGCAACAAATAATAATATTGTTATACAATTAGAAAATAAACAACTTTAAGATATTGCAAGAATTATAGATTTATTTAGTATAATTAAAAAGATATTTAAATTTATAATAATATAAAGAGATAATATATATATTAATTTTATTAGATTTGCGCTCTTACAATTGTTATTAACAACTTAGTTTAATGTTTGCTTTAATTTAGAGTCTTTTAAGAGAAAATCGATAAAAAGTTACAAAAACTAGTATAGAATATTTGTGTTTATTAAAACTTTATCTATCTTATACTTTGTTAGGTATATTAATGTTATAGATTGCCATGGTGCATAAGATCTGTCGAGCACTTCTGCCTAATTAGGTCTAGCGCCGACATCAGGGTCGTCGTGTTGGTCGGTTTGCTTATATATGTGCCTTCGACAACCAGATAGATAGTTAGATAACGACTTTATCCATCACATTATGCATTTGATCTAGTGATCCCTAACAATTGATAGCTTCAATCAAGTTGACATTGCCTATTTTCTATCGATAGACCTGCATCTGCTGCAATTGAGGCAGTACTAACAACGAAGCTTATTTCGCCTGTTTTATCGCCTTCACCAGTTATCGTGCTAACATTAATTCTCGTAAGATATCTAGCTTCTGCGAAGCATTTAGTTATTGTCGACGATAAAGCACCTAGCTATTGCGTAGCATTATATTCAAATTTAACTTGCCTCCTAATATTCTCAAATATCTCGAAGTCTTCTTTCAAATAAACGAATAATTATTACAAAACTTATTTTCGAAACAACTAATTGACGTTGATTTTGCATATCGATTATTATCTAATTATGCAACTAATACGCATTGTCTTATCTGTCATGTAGACGTAATTAATTGAGACGAAGACAAAGACTTGTACGAAGCATATCTACGATTGTCACCTAATTGTCTATAGCTTAAGAAGCATCGTAAAGAGCTTTTGGTTGCTTGGAAGCATAGATGTAAACGATGTCTTGTCAAATTTGCAAGCAATATCAAGTTGCATAATTATATTCAAGAGTATTACACTAGAAAAGAGACGTCTAGTTCTAAATGGAGCTTGTCCATTATCACTAGCATCGATACACCTTCTGCATTGTCTACGAAATCATCTTTTACCTTGTTTGTTATTACTAGCATCGAGACGATCTCTACAAAGCGACCTTATGCACCTTCTACATCGTCGCCTACACCTTCATCTATTTGGGCAAAGATTGTCTCAAAACTAGCATTACAAGAATCGCGAACGTTGATTTTATCTTATCAAAAGCCTTATTCAAAGACGATCAAATTACATCTTACAATAGACGATCTATTTCGCATGTTCTCTATCAAAAAGCAATCTTATCAAAAGAAGATTATCACCTATTTCAAACTCGTGGGAAACGATTAGAGAAAACGCATTAATGCTATTTAGATCGACGCGTCTTTGCATCTCTCTCTAATCTTACAAACACGACAAATGGCAATGCGTCAAGTAAACAATTATCGAATGCTTCGCTTCGCGAGATCGAATGCCAAAAAGATAAGTTTTAGATTTATCCTTGAAGACGCAAAAACGTCTTCGAAGACGCTTGAACGACATTGCCATGCTATTTCTTTTGCATCGATTTTCGTAGATTATTGTTGTCACTCAAATCGCATCAAAACGATGACATCTTATCGTTGTTGTCTACATTAGTTCTAACGATAATCTTGATTATTTTGGACGTCGTCGCAGGCATTTTCGAAAAAGGGGCACTTCAACATTATAGACGCTTTATATCTAGGTTTATTGTATGTTTTGTATGCAAAGTTGGGCCTTATTGTCGTTATCTAATGGCATAATCACGAGAACGCGATTTTTTTTCGAAAAAGGTGAACAATTGTTACGGTCTAGCGTCAACACTAGGATCGTCGTGCCAATCGATTTGCTCATATATGTGCCTTCAACAACCAAATAGATAGTTAGACAACAACTTTACCCACTACATTATGCATTTGATCTAGTGATTCCTAACAATTAATTACGCAACTATATTAATTTAAGTAGAAAAATATTTTTAAGATTTAAACATTTAACAAATTAAACTTAACAAAAGCGAGTAAAAGTTAGTTTTGTTTGTTAACAATATACTAAATTTTTTCTACAAATATATTCTTACAATTTCGCGAACAATTAATACAAATATTTATTTATAATTCTAAGTATTTAATGCAATATTTAATTATCTTAAATATCTAAAGAAGATAATAAGAGTTAATATTTATTTTTCGACAAATATTGTAATCAAGATTTGCAATAAAGCTTTAACAAAGCTTGCAAAATACTATTTGAGAACAAAAAAATTAAACAATATATTATATAATCTTGTTAATATTCTAGATTTTAGGCAAAAGTTAGTCTTTATAAGTTGTAAAATAAGAGAAAAAATAATAATATTGTCAATTATAAGAACAAATACAAGATAGAATTTAAAAATTATTCTCGATATTATTACAATTTAACTGCTAATTTAAGAACAAAAGCGCAAAAAGAAAATATTGCTAAAAAGATAATACAATATAATAATGTATATAATTTTTTATTAATATTAATATAGTCTATTGTAACTATTACAAGATTCTTACTTTAATAATTTTAATAATCTTGTTTAATTTAAGATAAAGACAATCGATATCTTTGTAACAATATTGTAAAGAATAAGTATTTAATCTAAGGATATTAAAGAGATAATGCGTCGAACTTTTCAAAGCTAACGCAAATAACTTAAGATGTGTTTTTATATTTAGTATTATTAATTAATATTAAAAAAAACTTTTAGTCTTGCTCGAAAAATATATTGATAAAATCGATTTTAAATAAGTTTGTAAACAATCGAGCAAATTATAATAATTAAATACTTTAATTGTACTATAAATTCAAATATAAAAAAGATTATTCTCCAATTGTAAAATATATATTGTAGAGAGAAAAATAACCATTAAGTAATAAATAAAGAAGAAGATTTTTTTATATCAAATTTTAAGATTGTTTTAGATTAGATTTATTAATAGAGAAGTTAATTTTTGAAGAAGAAATATCTTTAATAATTATAGAAATAATTAAATACTATTAGTAGTAATGCAAAGAAATAATGCACTTAATAACTTAAATTACTAAAAGAAATCTGTTAACAATAAAATCTCAAAGATTCGATTCTTAGTTAATGCAAAAAACATATTATAATCGCTTAAGAAAAAAAATATATTATAATTGCTTAAAAAGAAAAACATAATATTGTTATAGAATTTCTAGCTAAGAAGATCGAACTGCTCTATTAAATACTTAATAAAAATTGAATTCTTTAACTAAACTATTATATACTTAGCGTAAATTGTCGCAAAATTCGAATTTATAGTACGTAAAATATTAATTACAATTCTATTATTATAATAATAATGCAAAAAAATAATATATATACTAAAAAAAAAGTATATATAAATATTTTAGTTGCTTTTTAACGTATTGTTAAAACTAAACTCTAAATACAATAGTCGTTCTTTATATAATTAAATTTAAACTTATTATGTAGAATTTCGCGAATTACCCGCTAAAATAGAAGTTGAAAAATAAAATAATTAATCGACTTCTAATATTTTCTAATTTTACAAAGAGCAACAATATCGAGCTTTTACTTTTGTTTTTGCTATTGCAAAATATTAGTATATTGGTCAAAAATATATTATCTATTTGCATTATCTTAACTATATTAGTAGTTCTAATACTCTTTTTTTAGCACTCTTTTCTTTTTAAAATTTTTCTTTATTTGTGCTTATTTTGTTACAATCAAATCGAGAAATCAATTTATCGCAAAAAAACTTAATAACATCTTAATAATTTAGCAAATCAAATATATTAATTTTAAGTAAGATATTTTGCATTATTTGTATATATTATTTGTCTACTTCCTACAAGTTATTAATAAAGTTAATAATTTTAACAATATTAATTAAAAGAGATTTTTATAAACATAACTAAAAGATAGAAGATTTAAAACAATTGCGAAGAAGTTATATTAAAATAAGTAATAATTTTAATAACAATTACTAATACAAATATATTAAAAATCGCATAATAAGAAAGACTTTAATTAACAATTAACAATAAAAGTAAGTAAAATTAATAATAAGAAAGTTAACAAATATAAACGTGCATAATTTGTTAACAAAACTAAGTATATATTAATATAAAAAATCAATAATCTTAAATTAGCAAAAGTTTAAAGTAAGTATTAGTAGGTAAATATTAATTTTAATTTTAATATATATATTTTTTACTTTATTTTAGTAAAACTATTTGTTAATATATTATTTATAATTCTATTAACTTTTTCGAATCTTCTATATTTTAAATTTTATTGCATTCTACTAAATATTGTAAGAAACTTCTAAGCTACTATATAACTATATTATCTCTATATATTACTTGTAAAATAAGTTAAGTATATATATAGATAATAGAAGTGCTATTAACAAACTCAAAAATTATTGCAAATCGAAATTGCGCAAAAGACTAAAATAATAATTGCAAGAAATTGTACAAAAAGCAAAACAACAATTAGAAAGTTATCTTAAGACAAATTAAGAAACTTTATAAAATATTTATATAGAAGAAAGTTGCAAAGTCGGATTATAAAATTATGAAAAACAATATTAGAAAGAAAATTAAGAAGTATCAAATTAATAGAGAGATTTATAAATACAAATGTAAAAATATAACTCTCTTTTAAAAAGATATATATTATCTAAATATATTATTTGTATTTTATATTTAAGCTAATTAATATTACAGTTAAGTATCGATAACAAGTTTAATATTAATAAAAGCTTTTCGATCTATATAAAATAAATTGTAAAAATTATTTAATAGCAAATTATTTATTATAATAGTTTAAATAACTTAAGAAGAGCTAATAGTAATAATTCTATAGAATTGTTTAATATTTTTTATTAAAGAATTTGCATTCTTGAACAATATAAAAAAGAAAGAGATTTTAAATTCTATTATTGTTAAGATAGAAAATCTCGATAATATTGTTAAAAATAAAAAAAAGACTCGATATAAGATTTAAGATAATACAAAAGAGTTAAGTTATAACGACTATAAAGCAACAGATAATAATAATAATAGCCAAGAGAATAATAAGAGCAAGAAAAATAAAGACAATAATAGTAAAATTAATAAGAATAATAAGAATAATAAGAATAAGAATAACAACAAGACAGAAAATAACTCGAATTAGACTCTTTAAAATAATAGTAAAGCAAACAAGATTATTAAAATTTTAAACTAATAACTTTACATATATAGCTTAGAGAGTCTACTATTATATATTACTATTATAATATATGGTTTTTTTGCATTGTTATACTTTATTATTAAGTTGTAATTAAACAATTTAAATAAAGTATAAAATTAAGATTTTAAATCTATTAAATATAATTTATATTTATACTAATATCTTAACAATTCGAATCGATTTTTTGAATAATATATTTAACTTTTTAAGAATTATACTATTGCTTTAAAGTTATTAGTTCTTTACATATTTTTAAATAGAATATACTTATATATTAAAATCTTAATAGCTTAGTAATAGAGCAATTCTATTTTAATAATAGTAATACAATATTTATAATAAAGTCTTTAAAAGTATTATTGTACTTTTGTTAATTTTATTATAGATAATATATTATTATTATCAAGAATAAAAAGATTAAAGATTTAAATTCTTCTTAAAATACAATAATTTTTTTCTTATTTTAATTTAAAAATAGTAATAAGAAGAACAATAATAGAGATATTGATAAGAGCAACAATAAGAAAAAATAAAAAGATAAAAATAATTTGAACAAAATTATGTAGAACAAGATTGTCGAATTCTTTAATAAAAAAAAGTTAAATTAATAATTTAATTCTAGCTATCTAGATAGCTCGAATATATTACTATAACATATTATTAAATAATTTTATATTAAAAGATTATAAAATAAAATATAGTTTTTTACTATTTATTTCAAAATTTCTTTATACTAATATTAAGTTTTAACAATTCGAGTCGATTTTTCGAGTTAAATTTCGATTTTAAGTATAGAAATTAATTCGAATTGTCGATTTCAATGTTAGAAATCGAATTTTTAAAACTTTCGAATTAAGTTAATACAAATTGTCACCATTTGAGTCGAGTATTTGATTCGAACTCGATAACTCGATTTAACGCAATTAGTTTAATTAAATCTAAGTTAAATCTTAATTAATTTAATTTCAACTAATTTATTTTGTATTCTAGTGTATTAAAGTACTTTTATTAATATTCTTTTGTTTTAATCTACTATTTAAATATTCTTTGTAATTTAATCTCTTAGTATTTAATATTTATTTCGAAGTCTTTACTATTTGCGTTAATTCTAAAAAAACTTATAACAAATAGCAAGTTTCTTAATATTATTATATTGTTAATATTCGATATTTTGCAACAAGTTAATACTTAAATTGTAAATTGCTATTTTTGCGTTAGCTTCAATATATATATATTCTATCTTGATAAATCTACAATTATTTAATTATAATCCTAATATTTACAATTTGTTTATATTTTTCTTATTATTATATTGCTCGATATATTATTTATTAATAACTTATTATAATATTACTTATAGGAATTCTTGATAACTAAATTAAAGTATCTTACAAACAAGTTTTTTCTCTATTTTACAAATATATTTTTAAACAATTTCTTTCTTAAGCATTAAAACTTGTTTAACAAAACAATATTTTTTTAAATCTAGAAAAACAATATTTACTTTAAAATAGTATTCGACTTAAAATATATAAATATTGTTCGTATTTTGCCATAAAATTCTAGAACTCTACAAAGATTTCTAAGTATTCTATATTTATTAAATATTTTAGTAAAAAAACAATTATCTATATTAATTACTTCGATATTAAAGTTATAATAAGAGAAGAGTTTACAAAAGAACTAAAAAGATAGAATTACAATACTAATTTTTAAAAGTATTTTCTATTAACAAATTTTTTTTTGCTTCTTTTAACCTTTTTTTTGTCTTATTTTATCTTAATTAGTTTGTCTTCAAGTTTGCATTAAACAAGTTTGCAATTAATTGTATTTTACTTCGAATAAAATTGTCTATAGTTTTGTACAAGCTTAGAGCTAAACCACTTTTTCTAGCTATATTTAGAATTTGTTCGCAATTTAGCAACTTTTGTTTAAACTCTCTTTAAGCTCGACTTCGAATATATAATATTTTTACAACAAAGTTAATTAAGTTTTAAGATACTATATATTAAACAATTCTATTGCTCTATTTAAGAATAATAACTTGTGTAGCAAGATCGCTACATTCAATATATATATCGAAATTATATTAAAATTTAATATTAATTAAACAACAATATAAGTAGATTAATCTCTCGCTTTTGTATTGTAGTTTACTTAAAGAACAAAATAAAAGCAAAAATATTGAATTAATATTAATTCTAAAAATAATTTATTCGATTTTTCTTCTTCTAATATTTTCGAGTTAACAAAAACGCTATTATATTGTTTAGCAAATGTAATATCATAGCGCCATCGACGCGCTAGCGCCTTAGGGTATGGCAGGGCACGTAATTCCAATTATCTATGGAAGTCTCAAATTGTACGACTCTTCTTTCTAGTTAAAAAACGAGAAGCAGGCTCGCACGTCATGGCGAGTATTAGATAGAAAGAAAGCTCGTCTCTCGTTCTTCAACGATTAGTCTTACTACAATCAATCTTATATAATTGGGGCATAGTAATGAAAGTCTATCATATCTCACGTCTTTCACATCTTAGTGCGTCGACGAACAATAAACGCATTCGCATCTTACAATTCTAATCGTTTCATCTTTCGAAAAAAAAGGCTCGAAACGTAATAGCATTATGTCGAATCAAAATAACTCAAATTATAACGATTATTCGATTATTAAATTAGAGTTCGAGAGATTTGATTTCTCTCAAAGCAACAATCGCCCACGAAACGCTAACGAAGATAATTGTCGCTAGCGTAACGTCGACAAAGATGATAATTCAAATACGATTAAAACTTCGACTTTACATCAATAAATTAAAACGTTAATAACGAAGATTTAAGATTTGCGAAACGCTCAATAGACTTAAGCTATAACGATCGAAGAAACGAATTTTCAAGCTTCTTAAATCGCTATCGCATTGTTGTCGATTATGTTTAAGTCTTTAAAGTTCGAAAAACTAAAATTATACAAGAGTTTAAGCGTGAATGAACATATCATTTGATTTCGCGAAATCGACATTAATATGATGCGATTCTTGACGTATTTTATTACGAATAAGAATAAAATTCTTTATTGCATGTTATTCTTGAAAAACGACGTCGCTACGCAATGATATTCAAGAACAAATAATGACGCTAAATTGAAAAACGAAATCTTTAAAGAATTTAGAAAGTTTCTATTGAATTTAATAATTAATTTTGCTAATTGTCGTCTTCTCGTCTATGAAAAATAAAAAAACGCTAAACAAAAGTTAAATCAAAAGATAATTGTCTTTAAGAGATATTTGAATGAGCTAGAGACTTATCTATTGTCGCTCTTAAAGAAGCATAAAATCTATATATTTTTAATCAAGCTTAAGTCGAACTTAAAAGTGAAGATTTTAGACATCGATAACGTATCGAACATTTGCGATGAGCTTCTAGCTATAATTATTATGCAAAAACAAACGTTGAATCGCATTCGCGAAGTAGACTTAAGAAGCTTTGACAATCAACGAATTACAAAAGATTCTAATGTCTCTTTAAACAAATTTTATCAAGATTGTCGCTTAAACAAGATCGACAAATTTATCAAAAACGAGAAGCTTTATATCTTTAAAGATTTGTCGACGTCGCGCAAACAAGTTTACGAGATTAATGATGCAAACTATTTGAGTTGTATCGAATGCTTTAAATGTCATAAAAAGAAGCATTACAAAAATAAGTATTTTAATAAACACAAATGAAACAAATCTATTGTTGTCGTTATCACTACAATCGATGCAAAAAAAAATCAAGCTTCGTCGACGTCTCGCAAACGAAGCAAAAAAGACAAATAAAAACAATGAACTCAATTTTAGTAAAAGATTGAACTTGACTTCTTAATAACGAACGTCAAGTTATAGATTTAGTCGACTTGAAAACTAAGTTGAATCTCATTAATTATGTTTACGTAGTGCAATGAAAATTGTAATTCACATTCGTTATCTTATCGACATTAAGTTTTCTTAATGACGATAATTGTTATTGCTACGACGTCTATAAGTTGATTCATTATCTAATTGACTCGTGAAATCAACATCGAAAATGCACTATCTTATTCTACTTAATTGAATATACAAGTTTTGATCTTATATTAGATATGTTAATGCTAGTCAAGCAAAACATATTAATTGATTCGAAGATGCAAAGTTAACAATTTAAAATCGTAGATAACAAATTAAAGATAATTAATCTTAAGCAATTTGCCTTAGATCTCGTCAAACATAGCATAGTTTATGCTATTGTTTGCGTTAACGTTACGAAGGCGCTAAACAAAAAACTAGTGAAGTTTAAGATTTCTAAGAAGTTAAGAAATCTAAAAGATGTTTAAGATAATAAATTGTTCAAAATTCTATTAGAATTGAAAAGAGAAAATCATGTCATTGAGCTTTAGAACGACAAAGAGTTATCTTTTATGTCTCTTTATAATTTTTCACAAAACGAGCTAGCGATACTTCGACGATATTTCGATGATGCGTTAGTTAAAGATTCAATTAAGCATTTAGTTTCGTTTGCAAACGTCTCTATTTTATTTGTATTAAAATTAAACGATAAATTACGTTTATGCGTTAATTATAAAGATTTAAATGCGATTACTATTAAGAATCGTTATTTATTGTCTTTAATTACGAAAACGCTAGATCATCTATGCGAAGCAAAGCGCTTTATCGCTTTGAATCTAAAGAACGTCTATCATCGCATTCGCATTAAATGCGATGATAAATGAAAGATAACGTTTCGCACGCACTATGAGCATTTCAAATATCAAGTCATGTTATTTGAACTAGCAAACGCATTCGCAATTTTTTAGATCTATATCGATAAAGCGTTGCAAAAATTAATTAATGTAACTTGCGTAATTTATATAGATAACATATTAGTGTATAGCAATGATTCGACGAAGCATTGGCGTCATGTTAAACAAGTGCTAGAATCTCTTCGCAAATATTCGCTATACGTTAATTTAAAGAAGTATAAATTCAACACTACAAAGATTGAATTTTTGAGCTTCATCGTATTCTTAAAAGATGTACAAATGAATTCGAAAAAAATTAAAACGATTAAGAAATAACTTAAATCAAAAACTTATTATAAGCTTTAAATGTTCTTAAGTTTCGTGAACTTTTATAGGCGTTTTATACATCGCTATTCGAAAAGAGCTATTCTCTTTATTAATTTATTAAAAGAAAGTAAGAATGACAAGAAATTTAATTTTTTTATTTGATCGAATGAAGTAGAGCAAACGTTTCGTCAACTTTGCGACATTTTTATGTTGATTTCACTACTTTGTCACTACAATTCGAACAAGAAAATTAGAGTAAAGATTGACGTGTTTAACTTTGTAATCGCGAGTATTTTAAGTTAACAAAATGACGACAAAAACTAACGTTCGATGACGTTTTAATCGCGAAAAATGATTTTGACGAAACAAAATTATAAGACGCATAATTAGAAGTTGCTAGCTATTGTAATCGCTTTTAAGAAATGAAGACACTATCTAAAGAGCAATGTTTATCTTATTAAGATGTGATTGAATTACGATAATCTTAGAGAGTTTATAAGTCAAAAGAAGCTAAACTTAAGACAAGTTCGCTAGACGCTCAAGTTAATCGTCTATAACTTTGAAATTTTTCATCGTTTAAATAAAAAAAAATTAACGAATAAGTTGTCGAAACGTTTCAATTATGAAGAAGTCTCGTCGTTGAACACAAGATTATTGTCGACGTTGCAAAACAAATTGACGTTGTCGTTTAACAAAAATTCGTTGACGCAAAGCAAACGAAAGATATTAATTGATTTGATTTTTGTATTTCAAAATGAGCTAACGTTGTCGTTTAATAAAAAGTCGTTAACGCAAAGCGAACGAAAGACTTCAAGTAATTTGATTCTCGTATTACAACTAGTAGAAGTACTTACTAATAACGCGAAAATCTTGCGATCATAAAGTAGAAAAAAAGTTTTTGATGAACTAGTATCTCTATTTTAACTAGCTAGTGTATAGATTGTTATTTCAAGAAAAGTGATTAAAGATATATCAAAGAAATCGTATAAAAATTTTTAAAAATTAATGAGATTCTTGATTAAGAATCTTTAAATTGAAGACACTTAAATCGAAAAAATTCGTATCGAAATTAAAAAGTCGTTTCGTTGTTAATGAAAGACATGAGCTCTAAATTAAGAGAATTTCGTTAAACATAACAAATTGCTTTATGTTTTAAAGAATGCAATCGTTAAAGAAAAGTTAATTCGCAAAAATTATAACAACTCTTTAACAAAACACTTTGAGATCAAAAAAACTTTAAATCTATTTTAAAGAAAGTATTTCTAATTCGCTTACGCAAAGTAAATGAAAACGTATACTAAAACATATAATATTTGTCAACGCATCAAAGTTTCTCGTCATAAGTTGTATAATGAGTTTCGATTCTTATCTATTGCAAAGAAGTTATAAAAGAAAATTATTATAAACTTTGTAACGAGCTTGTCGTCGAACAAACGTTATGAAGTCGTATATAACTTAATTTTCGTAATAATTGATCGCTATACAAAAATGACTAGATATATATTTGTAATTACTAGAATCGATGTCGCAAAGCTAGCGAAAATGTTTTTTAATAAAATCGTTTTACGTTTCGAAACGTTAATTGACATAATGAGCGATAAAGAATTTGTCTTCACTAGTGTTTTCTAATTCGCTATATGCTTTCATGCACGAATTAGAAGACAATTAAGTATTGTCTTTCATTCTTAAATAAATGATTTAATCGAACGACAAAATTAAACTCTTAAGCACTATCTTCGCTTTTATGTTAACGCGAAATAAACGAGATAAGCTAATTTATTGTTAATGATAGAATTTGTCTATAATAATAGTTATTACGTCTTAGTTAAGACTTCGTCATTCTATTTAATGTACAATTATTATTCGAAGATTTACTATGAAATTAAGAACAATTTTATCGAAAAGAAGAATCATTAACACAAGAACGCGTAAAACAACTTTATGACTTAAAAAAAGTTTTAGCGAAGCGTCTTGAAAACGTTGTCGCGCAATAGACGAAATACTACAATGAAAGACATAAATCAAAGAGCTTTGCTATAGAAGAATTGATTATACTCTCGATTAGAAATTTGAAACAAAAGAGATTTAGCAAGAAGATGTTGCACAAGTATGTCGAATCATTTAGAATTAAAAATAAGAGTAAAACGCAAGTTTATCGTTTTATCTTATTTAATATCTATCAAATTTATAATACTTTTTATGTTTCACTTCTAAAGTTATATTTGCATCGCGTCGACGACAAATAGACGAAACAAATATTGCAAATTTCGAAACTTATTAATGATAAAGTCGAATAAAAAATCGAAGAGATTCTAGACAAAACTAAGTTAAAAAAACAAATATAATATAAGATTAAGTGAATAAATTGAGACAAGAAGTACAATCAATAATTAAGAAAAAAGTTTCTTGATAAAATCAATAAATTGCGAAAGAAATTCGAAGAACGAACGCATAGCAAACGAAGTCAAAAAAGATAGCGTAACGCATATTGCGACAACGACGACTATGTTAACAATGATTTACTTGATAAAATATCGCGCAATCATCGTCGCATCGTTGTCGTATTTAATTAGATTTACGAAAAAAAAAAATTCATTTCGTCACACAAGATGTTAGAAATGATAAGATCGTCTCTCTTAATATGAATGCTTAAAATATGATTTGTAAACATAGTTATCTAATTGTCTTTTATTAGTTGACGACGTACTACAATGACTTAGCAAGCTCTCAACAATTTATTAAATTCGTTTCAAAAGACTAGAGAAAGTTCTCGAATTTATTCGAAAATAAGTCGTTAAACTTCGAAAAGTTATTCGTAGACAAGTCTTCGAAATTGTTCGAAGCATTCGCGTTCTCTTAAGAAAGTCAAATTGCAAAAGATTTGCTTCGTTCGATCTTCATTATCTTCGTCGTAAATTCGATTTCGCTATTTATACGCATTTTCGCGTTCTTCATTTTTTATAGATATGTAAGTGAGCGAAGCGCGAACGAAAATAAAAGAAAAATTTATCACATTATCATTTAACGATCTCGTCGACAATTTAGAGTTACGAAGAAACTTAATCGCAAAGTTGTAAAATTTTGCGAAAGAATTTTTCGAACTCGTTTTATTCAAATTAGCGATAAATTCGAAAACGATTTGTTTCGACTTTGTCTTCTTCATTTTTATTGATAATTCGTTTTCGTTTTCGTTCTTATTCTTTTTCGAATTCTAAATGCATGTTAGTGCATTGCACGACATATCAAAATAAACAAAAAAATATGTTAAAAAATAAACGAAAATGTTTATCTTCAACATTCGCTCAAAAAGAAAATCGATTAATTGCTTCATTTTAATAAAAGTGTTATCTTAATTTATCTTTGTTTTCTTAAGTTTTTGTTCGAGTTCGACTTGACGCTTTAGAGTACGAATTAAATTGCGTTTAAATTAACGAATACAAGATTGCGTTCGATTTGTCATCGATAAAATAAATTTTTCATCGCATCGTTAATTTTTCATTTCGAAAATAACATTTTTTCGCAAACGTTTTATTGATTTGAAAATTATATCTTTTATTTCGAACGTTTTACGATAATTGATAATAAAAACTTTTATTCGATCTTAAAAGCGTTTAACGAATTAATAAATATTAGCAATTGTCGCATCGTAAGCGCAAGCAAAATTTATCACAATGTAGCGATTTAATTTACGATAAAAAACTTTGCAATGAGTGCAAATATTTTTTTTCTCGCAAACGCATGCACATTTGCTTACGCAAGTTATGCATAAAAGATTATTACAAATTGTAACATATTAATTCTTGTAGACGATAAGATGTTAAGATTATTTATTCTTTTAATTTCTTAACTTCTTAGAAGATAAAGTTGAAGACATATTGATTTGATATTTGCATGATATATATAAGTCTTACGCATTGTCGTCTTTGCGATAGTTTATTTACAACAAGAAAGCAATTGTAATTAAGAAGAATGTGAAAAAAAAGAAAGAAAAAGAAAGAGAAACAACAACATTTGTGTTTATGATTTATTTAACGCTTGCGCAACGCTAATTTCACTTTGAACTCTATTGAGAACTCTAACAACAACGATAACGAAGTAGTGGCTCATCAAGAATTATTATTGTCGTCATTACGTTGTTTTACAAATTAAGTTGAATTAAAGCATAAATTGATTTCTATTAGATAGAAGACTCTTTTTCTTTCAATTTTCAAAGAGATTTAAAGAGATTTTTAACGAACTCTTGTAACGTTGGCGCTTAATAGGCGCCTTCTTCTTGTGTAAGACTAATATAGCTTCTTACATCATCAAGAATTAGTGCTCTAAGAGAGAAGATAATTGTAATGTTATAGCGTCATCGACGCGCTAGCGTCTTAGAATATGATAGAGTACGTGATTTCGATTGTCTATGAAAGTCTCAAATCGTACGACTTTCCTTTTTGATTAGAAAGCGAGAAGCAAGCTCGCACGTTATGGCGAGTATTAGATAGAAAGAAAGCTTGTTTCTCGTTCTTTAACGATTAGTCTTACTACTATTAATCTTATATAGTTGGGGCATAGTAATGAAAGTTTATCATATCTCACGTCTTTTATATCTTAGTGCGTCGACAAATAGCAGACGCACTTGCACCTTATAGCATAGTTGTCGAAAAAAACCAATGAAAAAATAAAAGAACAAAAAATCGAAAAAAACGAAAAAAACAAAAACAATAAAGTACAAAACAAAAATCTATATATTAAGTTAATACATTATTTTTATGCTTATATATTAAAATTAACTTAATTATTAGAGTTAAAAGAATACAAGTTTGTTAATTTTCTAAATATTTTGCTAATAATATATAGAAGCGCGCTATATATTTTATAGAATCAATTTTTGCAAAAATTAATAAAAAAACTATATAGTTATTGTTAAATATATTGTTGCTTATTTTTACTAATAATATTCGATTATTTAATTTATAACTAAAGTATATATAAGTATTTAAGATTTTTGTAATATTTCTATAGAAGACAAAATAGATCTAAAGAAGATAATATATACTAGCTTAATTAATAATATAAAAATTAATAATATCTATATATAGATAATCGAAGCAATTGCTATTATTGTTCTTCAAATTTATCTATAATATCAATTAAAAAATATTCTATTTAAGTAGAAAACAAAATTCAATATTTATTGCTATTGTTTCTACTAAGTATCTAAGATCTTTACTTGCTCTTTGATCAATATCTTCGATATTTAATTTAATATTTATTTGTGCAAACTCGACTCTAATTATTATAATTATTGTTCTATTGAAAAATCGATTGTATTTGTAGTTTCAAATATTAATACTAACAATTAATATCAAGCTATTATTAAATTTAGTAATTTAGTAAAGTTAAATATTACGTTTCTACAATCTTATAAGTTGTTTAAGAAATCTAAAATAGAGTTTTCAATCGAATTAAGAAATCGACTTTGAATAATTTAAAATTCTTATATTTATTAATTTAAAAGCTTAGCAATTAACTATCTTAAGCAAAAAGATATTTTAATTTCGACAAATACTATAATATAGTTGTTAATATTACGCTATAACAATTAAATATTTAAAACTTCTAATTAACTTATATTTATAGCAAGACTATCGATACTTATAGCTATTTCTTTTTAAAGAATACAAAGAAAGTAAAAAAAATACAACAAATTAGTTATCTTTTTGTAACTGCTTCAATATTGATAAATTCTATAATATCGAGATTTCGAAGAAAGAATTTAAAAAGTTTAATAGCAAATAAAGAACAACAAATCGAAGTTTCGATTTTAATTAACACTTTTATTTAAAATTAATTAATACTTTGTTTCTACTATTTGCTAGGCAAAGAATGATAGTTAGATAGACAAAGCAACTAGGCAAGGCAACTAAGCAAGATAAAAAGACACGCAAGTAAACAAGGCAAATATCTATAATAGTTGTAAAGATGATTCTCTAAGAACTAAATTAACAATCAAGTTATACTTGATTGTTTAAGAGCAAACGTCATCGACAAACGCCAAACGTTCTTTTGTCATTTAGCAAGAGCATTAGACACAAATCTCGTAACACATGCTCTTCTTAAAAGAAAAAACATTGACGCTCTTGTCATGTTACAAACTCAAACGTCATCTAATTTCTAAACTCAATTATCATTTTGTTTAGATCTTAATAGTCTAATCAATCGTAATGAATTTGTCGTTCTTGTTCGTCTACGCGTTATGTTACTAAATAATCTTAGATTAATTCTTTTCGATGCTCAATTCGTCGTAGAACTTCTTGTCGCGCTAGCAATAAACGTTCTTTTTCGCATTTGAGTGCGTCTTGTTTAGCTCAATTTTTGCAAAGTTGTTTTAAAAACTATCTTCGAACAATTCGACAATCTTGACGATTTGAGTTGATTTGTCAACGAATTTAACAATGTTTTTAAGAAGAGCATAAATATCGATTACGACAATGAGATCGACATTAAGAATAACGTTGCAACTATTTTGTATAACTTGAAAGCGCATCGTTGTTTCGTTCGAATTATTTATTATTTTGTCTAGCATTTGTTTAACAATTGTCGCAAATCGAATTGTTTAACGACTAATAATTAAGGCATTCGTAAGTCTAAAAGCTATTTTTTTGCGAATTGATTTATCTTTTAAAAACGATATTCAACGCACAATTAAGTTCGTCTTAATTGTTTCGAACTTCTTCGCATATCGTTCTAGCAACTTTGAATCTCGCAAAGCGAAGAATAAAGCAAAATCAAAGAAGACATTTTCGTCGATTAAGATTTTAAAGTCGATTTGCTTGCTTTTATCGTCGAAGCTAGACGTTCGCGAGACGACGTCATTGTTTCAAATAAAATTTGATCGATGTTCGTCTTTTGCGTTTTTCGCACTTTAGTCGAAATTGCGTCTTGACATTTAATTGTTTAACGAACTTCGATTAACATAGTTTTCTTGTTAATGTCGATCGCCTTAAGATCTTTCTTGTAGTATAAATTCGAAAATTAATCGTTAAATATAACAAAATTTAAGATAAATTTGTAAATCTTGTAGTTTGCAAAGATTTAATCTTTCTTTAAAAGCAACGACTTGTTAAAGCGTATTAATGTGTCGTAAAACATAATGCTATATACGAAATCATTTATTTTGATCGTCTTGTACTTTTTTTGCGAATCGATAATTTAAATAAATTAGACGTCGACATTATTTTACAAGATGTATCTTTTTTTGAAAACATCAACAATGCTTATAGATACAAAGATCGACTTTAGAAGCTCATATAATATGCGAATATTGTCGTTTTTGTTAAAAGTTGCGAGTCACAAAACGAAGCGATCTTGTGTTGTAATATTGACACGAACAATACGATTCATATCGTAATTGATAAGACACGTATAACTCGCTAAGTAAATAAGATAATTATCGATCTCTATCTCTTCTTTAAATCAAAATAGAACGACATCGTTTTCGATTATCTTTGCGTTTAGAATCTCGAGATTAAGAATTAAATAAACGAGAAATACGTCATTGTCTTTGCGAAGCATAAATATGATAAAATAATTGTTAAACATAAACATCTCGCGAATAAGTTGTTCGACGTTTGTCATAATGTGCTTCTAGAGAGAATTGTCTTTAAACTTGACATCTATTTAATTTAGTTCGTCGTCGTTTGACGCAATCTAGTTATTATTATCTTGCTAACTTAGCGTTTTCGCGAGATCATCTTTGATTGCCTAGTTTGCGACTTTGCATTCGCGAGCTTTTGCGACATTTTAATTAAGATAAAAGTTTTTGTTCTTTTTGTTAAAAGTTATGTTAATTGCTTGTTAAACGAGAACAATAAATAGACGATCTTGCAATGCGACAACAATAATGAAGATGTTATTGTCAATAATATAAAGATAATAGCTAACAATAATAAGCGTATTAACAAGATTAAAGATAATGAGCTTTAATAATGTTGTTAATATTAATGTTGATCGTGTTAGTATTCTAGTAAATTGCGTCTTGTAACTAAAACTTGTAAAGCGTTTGTTATAAGTAAACAATAAATTATGATCGTTTAACATTACGTTTGAGCGAATAGTTTATCGTTATCAACTCTTGAACGTCGACAATAATAACATTAAGATAATGTTTTAACATCGTTATCTTTCTTGTTGTTTGTAGTAGTCTTAATCTTGAGCGACTTGTCTTTTTTTTTAGATATGAGCGCGTTTTTTGTTGTCTTAGACGATTAATTGCGCTTCTTTGACGATAATATAAAAACAATGATGTCTATTAAAGATGTCGAAACAATTACTTCAAATACTATGATAGTTGTTTTAAAACATCTTATAATAAAGAAAATAAACATTTCGTACTTTGTCTTGTAGTCGTTGACAAAATTCGCAAAATCGTTTAGTAAATCTTCGTTATATTATTAATCTTACTTAGCATCGTAACTCTTTTATCGAACAAAATACTTTAAAATGAAACGATTTCGCTCATATTAACAAATGCGATATTTGATAAAAGTCTTAATTTTGTAAAAATGCTATTTGACATTTAATTTAATAATAGTCTTCGAATGATTTAACTTTAAACGATTGTATAAGTCTTTATCGCTTAACGTTGATTTAAGATAAGCAATAAATATAATTAAGTAAATTTTTCAATCTATTAAAAAATTCAATTTGTACGTTAGATTGTTTTTTCGTTCGAGAATCTTAAAAGACTTGATGCATTAAATTGATAACTTGAACGATTTAACAAACGACAAAAAGTAATTTTTGTAAAAACGAAAATACACTATGTTGCTCATTAAAAACTCGATAGATTTGTGATGTCTATCGTATATTGTTTTAACTATTATGTTAATTCACGTAATTGTCGCTCTTGTTTTGAAGACGTTAACGATCTTCTTTTGCAATTAATTTGTATAAAAATCGTTAAATTTAAGAAGAAACAAGAAGTTACGCGTCTTAAAGCTTATAATTATCTTATTTAATAATAGTTCAATAGAGACACTAGACAAATTATTAAGACAAACGTGAAATGCGAACAAAAACAACACTTAATTCAAGTTAGAATTGCTAATCGTTATATATCGCAAAACTATCTTAATTGTTTAATTTGTTCGTTCACTTTGTTCGTTTGTTTGTGAATGATATATTATTGAAATCAAAAACTAAACTTCTAGTTTCTAAAACATAATTATTTAAAATTTAGACATAAATTTGCGATTCTTGTTATACACGAACGCTTTTAAGACTTCTTAGTTAACAAGATTGTTAAAAAGAATATTTGTTTACTTCGTTGCAATGTGAGTCGTTTTGTCGTTTAAAACAATTATTTTTTTGAAAAATTTACAAGTCGTTATTAAGACAACATCGAAATTTTAATATAACGATAAACTTAAGACGAAATCGATGCACACAATATAAAAAGACACGAAAGAACTTAAAATTAAGTTAAGACTTTTATACGATTAATGTCGCTTAATTTAACAAAGATTGCAATTTTAACAATGAGCAATGTATCGATGCAATTAAGAGACAAGTTTGCGAAAATAAAAGTTAACAATTATTGTCTCGTAAATGCGAATAAAGTTAACATAACTATTTATGTCGTACGTTTAATGAAAGATTTTTGTCTTAAATTTTTTGAGCAAGCACAATTTCTTGCGATTTGCATAATTTATAAAGTAAAGTATGTCGTCTTTTTTCAAAAATTGAATGTTAAAAGACATAGATAACTTTCGAATCGTCGTTAGAATTTTTATTTACTTGATAAATTTAACGTATGTCTCGAAAAGTCTTTTCTTAAAGATTTTACTCATTTAAATAAGACATAAGTAAAATGAGATCGTCTTGTCGATCGTATTTTGATCAATTAAATATAAACTCAACTATTAATCGAACAAAAAATTATCGCTTTTTAAAAAACTTTTATCTACATTTTATTTAAAATTTCTCGAAATTAAAAACTATTAAATTGTTTTTTAAATAGCATTTTAATATTTTAATATCTATCACTTTTTTGTTTTTTAAAATAACACTAATAATAGAATATATAAGTTGATATTCTAACTTAGCTCTTTTATTTACAAAAATCGAAATATTTGATATTTTATAAATTGAGCACAATATTCGATACATTTTGTAATTAACAAGTATTAAATTTTTTATACAATTTCTTTGTAAGCGTTCTATACTAAGTTAATATATACAAATATATTACAATAGTTAAGCAAAACATAATATAGTAGTTGATATATTTATACTTAAGAAAAATATAAAAACTAGCAATATTTTAGTCTATGATTAATTAAAAACTCTTATTAATATAACAAGTTTTATAACAATTATATTAAATTTTTAGCAAGCAATAGTTGTTGTTGTATTTAAATTTATTATTAACTCGAAGTCGAACAAATAGATCTTTGAGCTTGCTTACTATTGAAACAATATTAATAGAATATTTTATTATATACTCTATACAATAACAAGAATTAAATATATAGTAAACAACAAATAGAAAATAAAATTCAATTTTATTGTTAATATATTCGAGATTGTAGATATTAAGAAAAAACAAAGAATCGAAACTAGTAAATAGAATAATACTTTTGTAAATACTTCTATTAATATTAAGAATATGCAAGAAATTTGATAATAGTAAAAGTATATTTAAAATAAAGTAGCACAAAATTCTTATAGTAATTAAGCGCAATGAAATTCCTATTAAGTTTCTTCTAATATACGTATTTATCTTGTAATCTTGTAATCTAAAATAGGTTTTAATTAGATTTTAATCAAATTTAATAGATTTAGCTCTAAATATAAATTTGTACTTGCTTTATATTTTTTTCTTTTTTCGATTTATAGTATAATCTTATAATCTAAATTAAAACTCGATTAGATTTTAAATAGATCTAACAAATCTAAATATATATTCATATTTATATTTACTTAATATCTTCTCTTCTTCTAATTTATAATATAATCTTATAATTTAAATTAGATTTAAAGTATTTAATTTAGAGAGCTTAATATCTATAAATACTAAATATTAAATAATAGCAAATAGACTAATTGCGTTAGATTGATTTATCGAGTTCGAATCAAGTATTAAATTCGATTCTTAACAATATGTATTAATTTAATTCGAAAATCTTGACAATTTGATTTTTAAAATTAAAATTAACAGAAAATCAAATATTATAATAAGTATTTAGAAATAAGAAATTTGATCGATTTTTAATATTTTTTAATCTCTCGAAGTGCAACAATTTCAAACTTATGTTTTTGCTCTTTCTATTGCAGAATATTAATATATTAATTGAAAATATATTATTTATTTGTATTATTTTAACTATATTAATATTATTGATACTTTTTTCTTCGATATTCTTTTCGTTAACACTCTTGGCTTTAACATTTTTATTTTCTATTTTGTCTATTCTGTCTTGTTTAAATTAACTACAAGAAATTATTTTATAGCAAAAGAATTTCAAAGCAAGCTATTAAATTAGCAAATTGAGCTTATTAATTATAAACAAGATATATTGTATTACTTATATATATTATTTGTTTAATTTCTATACTTAAAATTGAAATTCGATTCGAAAAATCGATTCGAATTGTTAAGACTTAATATTAGTATAAAAAAAATTTAAAATAAATAGTAGAAAACTATATTCTATTCCATAATCTTTTAATATAAAATTATTTAATAATATATTATAATAATATATTCGAGCTATCTAGATAGCTAGAATCAAATTATTAACTTAACTTTTTTTGTCAAAGAGTTTAACAATCTTTTTTTGCATAATTTTGTTCAAATTATTTTTGTTTTTTTAAATATTTTTATTTTTGTTTTTATCGATATCTTTATTATTGTTCTTTTTATTATTATTTTTAAATTAAAAAAAGAAAAAAAAAATATTGTATCTTAAGAAGAATTTAAATTTCTAATTTTTTTATTCTTAATAACAATAACACAATATTTACAATAAAGTTAACAAAAGCATAGTAACGCTCTTGAAGACTTTGTTATAAATACTATATTATTATTATTAAAGTACAATTGCTTTATTGTTGAGATATTAAGATTTTAAGATTTAAGTATACTCTATTTGAAAATATGTAGAGAACTAATAACTCTAAAGTAATAATATAATTCTTAAAAAATCAAATATATTATTCGAAAAATCGACTCGAATTGTCAAGATATTAAATAATATAAATTTATATTATATTTAATAAATTTAAAATCTTAGTCTTATACTTTACTTAAATGGTTCAATTACAACTTAATAATATAATATAATAATACAAAAGAGTAATGCCAGTAACAACTAGTCTAAGTAAGTTGTTTTAAGATAATACAAGCAAACGTAGCTTTTGTGTCGAAGTATACTATTTAATACTTTAGCAAAAAATCCAAAGTAATAATAACGTATATTCAAAAATAGAAAATCTTAATATAATAATGTTATTTTCGATTTCTTGACAATTCGATTCAATTCCTAATATTGAAATCGAAAATTGAGTCGAATCGAATCGAATCGATTTTAAAATAATAGAAATCGATTCGAGTTTTAAATTAATTTCTAATATTAAAATCGACAAATCGAGTCGATTTCTAAAGTTGAAATCGAAACTTAGAATTGCTCTAGAGTCTAGAATATAAATAATTGTTTCGAACGCGCTTAAACTTAAGCACTAATATTACTAAAAACAATATTACTATTAGAAAGAGACAATTATTAATAATAGAGATTATATCTTATATAACTAATTAGATATTGTCTAATTAGCACTTTAATCGATTATAAAATATAGTAATCTAATTGCTAGATTTAATTTATATAAAAACATTATAATAATAACTATTAATATTTATCTTAATATTTAATTAAATGCAAATAGAAATTAATATCTTTCTTATAGTATAAGTAAAGAAATAATATAAAGATATTTTATATCTTCTTGTATATTATAAGTCTTTTTGTTTCTATGTAGACTTTAGAATATTAATCTATATATATTGCTATTAATTGCAATTCTATAAAATTGGCAACACTTCTTCTCTATAGAATCTAGCGTTCAACTTAAGATTTTGTAATACAATTTGTTATTTTTGTTTGCAACTATCGATATATAATACGCAAATTATTTTAAAATATTCTTTTTCTTGCTATATTAATAATTTATATATAGTTGAAAGTATTATTAGAACTAGCAATTAAAGTATTATATCATATATCTACAATATTTATAGCTTTAAAACAAAACTTAATAGTAAATTAACGCAATATCTTAACAAGTACTTAATAACTCGAAACAAAAAGTACTGAAGAGAATCTAGATCTAAGATAAATATAAAAAATAAATTGAAAAACAAAGAGTTATATTAATTACGCAAAAGTTTTTTTAAACTTAAATAAACAGTAGCAAAAACTAAGATAATAAATTTGTTAAATAGAACTATATATAACAAAGCTCTATAATCTTTCGAACTAAGTTAGAATTAAAAAGACTATTTTGACATGCATCTTATAGAGATTACAATTTGCTATTTTGTAATTCTACAATAAGATAGTATTATTAATTAGAATTAGACTCTCAAGATATTTAGTAATTTAATAGAAAACAATTTTGCAATAAATTTGCAATCTATTGTTTTCTCTTTGATAATAGAGAAATATAATAAAAAGAAAAGAGCTAAAGAATCTAATAAGTTTATAGCTAAAGAAAATAGTTGTTTTTTTTAGTTCGAAAAAAATATAACAATATATTTTAGAATTTCTTGTACAATATATAGAGATTTTCGAAATATTATAGATTAAAAATTTGCGCAATAATTGATAAATTACCAAATTACAAAAAGTACTATTAATACTTTTCTTCGAAATATAAACTTCAAATATATATATAAGCAATGCAACTATTACAACGTTAAAGAATAGCATACGCAAATATATTGCATATTATATATAATTCAAAATAATAATTAAATAAGCAAAATTTTTACTATTAAAAGTACAATAAGTAGTTTTACTATTGTTAAGTACACTATATACTATCGAAATATAAAAAATATAATGTGCTTTCTACTAAGATACAAATTCTTTCAAAAAAATTAAATATACGTATTTATTTAAATTAGAACAATAAACAATATATGCGTTTATATAGAAATATATACAAAAGATTAATAATAGAGTACGCAAAATTAAATATTAGTAGAAACAACTATTGTTTTAATTCTTATGTCTACAAATAAGATACAAATAATATATTATTATAACAATTAAAGCTTGTTATTTATTTATTTTATTATTAAAAATCTTAATTGCACAACTAGACATAGTTAAATTCGATCAAAAATAATACTAAAAAAGTTAATTTCAATTGTAAAAATCGAAAAAAAAATTAATTATATCTAAAAGTTAAAGTAAATTATTGAACTATAAAAATAGTCTTTAAATGTATAAAGTTTAACTATAATATATATATTCTTTGTATTAATTCGATAGAAATTTTAAGAGACTTGAAAAGTTCGATATAAATATTCGATATACAAATAGTTTTATAAGAAGTTGTTATTTAATTATTAAGAAAATAATAATAAGCTACAAAGAACAATTATTAATTACTAATATTAAGAAGAACAAGTACTACAAAATTTATAGAGTTTTTTCTAACAAGCGAAAGAATCTTATAAAAAATTAAAAATATTAAACTTCTAAATATATTTAGACTAAGCTTGTTAGACAAAATTTTAATTCAGAAAAAATAAAACAAAAATAAAGATTTACGCTATAAAGAATTAAATATAGAATTACAAATATTGCAACATTTATATTTTGATTTAAACATTCTTTATTAATTGCTCAAAAATATAATTATAAGATTAATCGATTAATTTGTTACTTTAATTAACAATATTATTTTCTATATTTGTTTTAAAAGATTAGGAAAATGCAAAAAAAATAGAAAAATAATTATCGAATTAATAGATTCGATTTAACTTAACAAGCGCTTTTGTTAGATTTCTAAATTTACTAACTTAGAAAAAATCAAGTATTTTAGCAAGATTTAACAATAGAGTAAAGTTAAACAAAAGACAATAGTATTGCAATTTGTTTTTGCAATAATATTTCTATTGCTAGAAAAGCAAAGTATAACAATATATTGTGTTCGAGCAATTATAGACTTTGTTATACTTGCTTAATATATTTTATATAACAAAAATGTATTAAAGTATTTAAAGTATACGCTATATTGAATTAATAATCTAAAAATAATTTTTGTCAAATATTAAGTACAAAATATTATGCACAACAAGAACAACAAGAACAATAAGAATAAAATATATTTTAATATTTTTAAGCTTTGTATTTTAACACACTATATAGTTTTTATTCGACTATCTAATAATACTTAATATTTTGATATATTTACAAAAAGGAAATATATAAGTTCTTGTTAAAGCAATTTTTTTTAAAAACAAACAAAATAAAGAGCTAGAATACGCAAATATTAATATATGATATTTGATATTTTAATATTGTTGCTATAAAAAATATAATATTATATTTAAAAACTTAAGCAATATCTGTTATAAAATAGAAATCGAAAATAAATATTAAAATATTAAGTTGAAATTTAATAAATCTTTTAATAATACTTAATTTCGACAATTATAATAATATTTAATTTATCGATCTAGATCAGAACAATTATATATTATTTCTAGTGTTGCTAATTACTATATATCCAATTTACGCTAAAATAATATTTAGAAAGATTATTGTAGTATCTATTAAATATAAAAGCGATATATAATTTGTTGTGTTTATTTCTCGATAATTTCTTTCAGAATCGAGAAAATAATCGATAATTATTAATTAAAGATTTAAGCTATATTTGTCTATTGCAACTATTTATAAAATAAAAAGATCAAAAATTAACAACGCAAAAATACACTTATTGAGAAGTTACTTACTTTTATTTCCAAAAAACCAAAGAAAAAGAAGATTATATTCGATATAATTTAAAAGTTAATTATATTTACGTTGTAGAATCAATTATTAGCAATTGACGAGACAAACAAGTTAAAAATTAATAATATTAAGATAATTTCTATTAAGAATTACTACTATATAAAATAACTTAGTAAATTGCGTTTAACAATATTAATACTGGAGACTTAACTAATTATATTAGAGAAAATATTAAAAAAAGTATTAAAGATACAAATACTATTGCGCAATCTTTGTAATTAAGCAATTATTTCTTGTTGCAAAAGACTTTTAAGCTCTATATTGCAAAATATTTTTAATACAAGTATTGCAAAAGACTTCGATGTATCTTAATACTATATAAAGTCTTTAATAGAATTATATTTCAAAGTCTTTAACAAATATTTTACTAATTTATTACTTTATAGATTGTTTATAATCAAGAAAAAACAAGTATTTTTCGCTAATTTTCTAGAATAGCACTCTACACATATATACTTTTTTAATTTGTTAATATTAAAACTATTTTTCTTGCTTTGTATTAAAAGAAAGCTAAGCAAAAATAATTTATTTAAATCTTTATAAAGAATTTAATCGCAAGAATAGTTCTAGTTTCTATATATAGTTTTAACTTAATTGAACTAATTTTGTAATATCTATATCAATAGATATATCTTCTAAAGTTATACTATAATATCTCAATCGAAAATTAATATATTTATTAATTTCGATATATAGACAATTTTGCAACAATTATTTATATTTTCGAATATTATTTGTATAAAATCTTCTTAAATACATATTTTTTTAAATTATAAACAAAGCTATTCTAGAAGTAATAACTTTACTTAATTGCTAAATATTTGAAAGCTTAGAGATCGAAGACTCAAATATAATTATCAATATTAAAGAGTAGATTTGACAAAACTCGAAATTAATTCGACTAGAAGCTTAACGTTGTTCAGGTATCGAATAAAATTTCTAAAATTCTAGAAACAAAACGAGTTATTAAGAGAGTTATAATAGAAACAAAGAGAGAATATTTATTTAATAAACAAGAGAGATCGAAGTAAATATTTGTTATCGTTGTATACAATATAATAGCTACTAATATAATTTAATTAATTTATTAACTTAAGATTGTAAAAGTTTTTTGTAATATATCTATTGCAAGTACTATATGAGAAGAAAAATATAACATATAATAATAATTGAAGCAAATAATAGAAATAGATTGAATGCTAAAAAGAGAGAAAATAATTAGAAAAAGTTAATCAATTATTATTTGCAATAGCTATATAGACTAAGTTATTTATAGACATTAGTATAGAACTTCTAGAAGCTACAATTTAGATTATATATCTTAGTTTAGCTAGACTATTAAATTAATAAGTTTTGCAATTTAATACAATAAAAAGTAATTTCTATTTATTGCAATTTTTTCTACAAGATTAATATTCTTATTTGTTGTCTTTATTAACTATCAAAATTTACAACTATTATAATAGTGCTCTAAATACTATGTTGTTGCTATATTAATATATTGGCAAGATTTATATATATTATTAAAAGTTCTATTTCTGCTATTGATATTTTTTAATTCAATAATCTTTTACTCTCTAATATTATTTTATCGATCGATTTTTCTATAATTTACAATTCTCTCTAGTAATTCGACTCTTGTAATAAGATACTTACAATACAAAACAACAAAGAGAAAGTCTATTTTGCAAAAGAATTAACAAACAATTTAAAAAAAATTATAAGAAAGACTATACAAAAAGCTTTACTTATTAAATATTTAGATTTTCTTACAAATTAAAAGTTTTTTGCAACAACAATCAAGATGTTAGTATATTTAAAAAAGAAATCCTCAACAACAACAGTTCTAATAATAAAATAACTAAAGAGAAAGTCTTTTGTAATAACAACAGAGATAGAATTATAATAGATTATAATAGCGCGCAAGATTTAGAGATAATAGAAATTAACAATAATAATAAAAACTTAATATATATTAATAGAAATCTATTAGCAAAGATTCAAAAAAAGTACTATCGAAGATAAATGTACTATCGAAAATAAAATATAAACTAGAAGTTAAGATTAAAGTTGAATTGCTAAAAAAAAACTAATAAGTATAATTTTATATCTTAAACATTTGCTAATTAGTTTAGAGTAATAATTACAATATTTTTAAAAGACTTAAAATTTTATTCTACATTAATATATATTGAATTTAAAAATCGAAAACAAAAGCGAAAAGAAATCTTTTACAATATTTGTCTTTATTATATATTTTTATTTTTATTTTTGCTTTTTATTATATTATTTGTTTATTGAGACTATTTTAACTATATTGTCGAACAATTCGAAAAAAGAGATTGTAGAGAAAGATAAAAAATAAAGTATGCTACTATTACTTTATTTAAAATTTAATCTATAGTTCTAGAAATTAGATAACTTTTAAACTAACTATATTAAATTTAGAGAGATTTTTCAAATATCGAAATTTTTCGCAAAAAATAATATTTTAATAGAAGTCAACAATTTTATATATACTTTTTTAAAGAAGCTCGATATACTAAAGTGTTAAATTCGACAATATATTTCTTTTTTGCAATTAATACAAAAAGCAATTAAAATTATAATAGAATTTTTTTTTTGTTAAAAAACAAAAGAATTGATAACAAAGAAAGTAAGTTAAGCGTTTAGTATAAGAATACTAATATAAGTTTTCTAATTTTATATAAACAATTCTATTTGTTATTAAATTGCAAGCTAAAATACACTTCGATATAATATATTTAATCGACAAATTTACTAACATTTAATATTTAAAATCTTAAAATCTATTTATTAGATTTATCTCTAAAGACGTCTATCTATCTTAAAGTGTAAAATTTTAATTTCTAAGAATATTTTGAAGATTGAATTATATATAAACTTTATATCTTAGTATAATTGCGTTATTTTTATTAGCAGAAACTATAAACAGAAAAGTGTTAGACTTAAAAAGCAGAATAATATAATATTCGAACTTTAAATTATTATAAACAATATTTATTTTCTTTTAAAGAATTTCGATAAAAAATTTATTGTCAAAAACAACAAATTGATTATTATTAAGAACTAAAAATTTAGTGTATCTTTTACTTTGATTAGTAAGTATCTTCGCATTTATATTGATAAAGATTTCGACAAAAAAATCAAAAATTCTATATCTATTAAGGAAAATTGTATTTGACATATTTTAAATATAAAATCTCTTACTATTTAATCTGTATATCAACTTTGTTAAACTTAAGATAAATTTAAAATCAAATATTATAATTATAAAAGACTTTTTGAAATCTTTATCAATTTTTTTTTATAAACAATTTTAGAATTTATCGAAATAACTATTGTTTTTTTAAGATATTTTATTTTATACTTGTTGCTTTGATTTACAAAAACAATCTAAAGTAGCAAACGTCTTTACTTTTATATTAAATTTTTACAAAACCAAAATTAAAAATGTTGTAAAATTAATTTTCAAATTTATACAAAAATTAAATAAAGAGGTCGATTTTACTATTAATTAAAAAATTATATTTATTTGTATTTTTAAGATAGTTTTGTTCGACAATATATTGCAATAAATATATAACAAAAAGCTTTTTTACCACTTTACTCAAATAGACTACTAAATCTACTATTATTTTTAAAAAAAGCAAGAAAATTTAGAATTCGATATTGTTAGCAATAAACAATATTATCGAGAAGCTATTAATTAAAGAAAGTACGTAGAAGACTTAATTAATAAAAATAAAACAATATATTTACAAGAAATAAGAGTTAAGACAAACACTTTAGTAATTTAACGTCTAGTTCTTTTGCTTAATCTAATATTGTTTCGAATTTATAATATATTTTATTTTAAATAACGGGAATTAAATAGAATTTTTCAAAACTCGTTAATTACTATAATAATAAGCAAAAAAAGAGATTAATTCTATATTAAGATGTTCTAGTATTTTTGCTTTTTTTAAATTAACTTTGTATACAATTTTCTATATTTTATATCTAATTTTAATCTTTATTTAAGTTCGAACAAAGTTCTTTGTTAATTTATTTTATTTTACGTCCTTCTACTACAAATATTTGATTTAATATAAACTATATACAAAAGATTTCTAAACTTGTATCTAAAAAATTATATTAATACGTACAAGACTTTTAAGATTTTTAATACAATAGTAAAAACTAACATATTAATAAGAAATTAATAATATATTTATTCGAAAAATCTATATTAAACAATAGTAATAAATCGACAAATATATTAAAATTTCATTTAGTATATTATAAATTTTACAAAAGATATTATAAAAGACTTTAAAAAGATCTCTAAAAAGTCTTTTACAACAATAATAAGCATATAAATAACACTAACAAAATAAATAAAAAGAATAAAATCTAAAAATATATACTTTCTAATATTGTTATTAGTGAGTTCAAGAATTTAAAAAACAATATTCTATTACTTTAAGAATATACGCAATTATCGAAGTTTTTTGCAAATACTAAAAAGAAGAAAGATTGTAAACTTAAAAATAATAAATTTTAGAATTTTTTTATATTATTTAACGTATATATCGATTCTTATATTGTTAATATAATACGCAATTATATTACAATTATGAATATAAACATTTTAATATACAAGATAAAATATATATAAAGAATATCTAAATAAGTCTATATCAACTAGTATGTTTTTTGAATTCTTTAAATCTATAACAAACTACGTAACACTATTAAATCTAATAAAATACTTTTTTGCGCAAGACGTTATAAATTAGTCTATATATTATAATTTTGCTAGATTTTGAAAAATATATTTAGAACTAATAAAAAAATTAATATTGCTTAAAAACTATTGTCTATTATTAATAAGAAGCTTTCTACTATTAAACAAACGAATAATTGACAAAAATATAGATAAAGTTTGTACAATAATTTGCAATAATTTATATTAATAAGTTTAATTGTTTTTAATTAACTTTAAACTATTTAATGCGCTCGCTATAAATGCAATATCGAATTTCTTAAGACTTTTATTTTAGTATCTCTTTATTTAGAAATTACTAGATATCTATAAGCAAAACTACAATAAACAAGTTGTTAATTTAAACTTTAAACACTTTAAGTAATATATTAGAATTTTCTTTACTAATAAGTAAATATTTTGAACATATTTCTTACAATTCTAGTTGAACTAATATCTATTAGAGACACAAATTAATGTATATACAATATAAAAGACTATATAATAATTGAAGTTAAAAAGAGTTGTTTAAGCTAATACTTCTTGTATTTATATTGTTGCTTGAAGTATGTCTTTGTTGTTATAAATATTATACAACAAATATATAGAAATTAAGAGTTTTTGCACAATTCTATATTCGATCTCTCTATATATTAGCAAATTATTGTACAATATATTTACAAACTTCTTGCTCTTATATTAGACAATATACATGTTATTGACACTCTCTACAAGCTAAACTAGCAAACAACCAAAAACACAAATTAATATTTGCCAAAATATAATTGGAATATAATATATCTATAAAATATAGTATAACAAAAAACCTTAAGTATTATACAAGCAAGTAAAAGACAAAACTACAAATATTGCAAAAAACTTTTACAACAAAATAATATATCTAAGAAAGACTAAAAGTATGCAATAATAAAGACTCTTAGAATAATAATAATAAGTCTTTTACAATAAAGTTTCAACAATAATAATGCTTATAAATATCAAGTTTATATTAAAAACAATTTGTAAATAAAAACAATTTTATATTAAAAACAATTTTATCTTTCAATTGTTGCTTAATTAATTTTCTATCTATTAATTAGTTCTTCAATTATTGATTGTTGCAAAATCTTCTATAATTTTATAGCAATTAGTAATTATTTGTGTATTCAACAATTGTCTAGTCAATAATTAAACTGCTCTTTAACTATTTTTCTATTGCTTATTAACAAACTAAGCTTAAATATTATTTAAAATACTAAGATACAATTGTAACTTAATTGTAATTTAATTGTAATACAATTGCAATTTAATTGTCGAGAAGTTGCAATTCTCGAAGCAAAATAGTCTTTCAACCAATATTTAATCGATATTTAACTATAGATCAACTATGTTTCTATTGTTGTTCTACTATAGTATAACTAGTGTTAAATTGTTAAGTTATTCGAGAGTCTAACTATACAATAACAAATAATGAAATTTCTAAATTTAATAGAAATATAAATTTAATATTGTTTAAATATTAATAAAAACTTCAAAATATTACTATATTAAATGCGAAAGTACTTGCTTAAATAATAAGTGCAACAATTTCGAATAAACTGTTTATTATTTTTAAGTATATCTATTTAATAGTAGTTACAATAAAGAATTATTAACATTATTCGATATTTAAATACATAGTTAAAGATATATTAAAAATTAAAAATAACAGTTGTTTTTGCAAATTATTATTTTTAAATACGAAACAACAACTTTTAGAATTATTATATTCGAATTAATAGTAGATATTGTTGTTAATTAGCTAGTATTTGACAAGAAATAGTTTTTAATACAATACAGTTAGTTGTTCTATAGAGCATTTTTAATTTCTTGAGGTTTTTTGTCGCTTGTATAAACAATTAGAAAATTATTTTCTAGGTTTTGCTTTTTGTTATTGTTAGCAAAAGATTAAATTGCAATACAAGTAGCTTTAATAATTCTTTCTAATATAAAAGTTAAATTGTTAATATTGAATATACAAATACTCAACCAAGTTAAAAGCTCTACAAATATATTGATTTTAATAATATATATTGGCAATTCCGGAAGAGATACTTTATATAAGCGAATTCTACTAAGTGTTCTTTATTGAGATAATATTAACTAGATTGTCTCTCGTCTGCTCGCGCTAACTTATTTAGGAAATTTTTAATATCTATATAAATTTATATTATTGTTAAGGCTAGTTTGAACTTTTTAGCCTAATTGGACTAGTAGTAAGTATATAATAAATTATTCTAATTTAAAACATTTAAATTTATAAATAGATTTGCGTCTATAAGCGCCAATCTATTAGAAAATCGAGAAATTATATTTTGGATAATTTATTACATACTTAGTACTAGCCCGATTAGGCTAAAAATTTCAAACTAGCGTTAAAACAATATAAATTTATATAGATATTTAAAAGTTCCTAAATAAGTTAGCGCAAGTAGACTAGAGACAATCTAGTTAATGCTATTTTAGTAGAGAATGCTTAGCAAAATTTGCTTATATAAAGCGTCTCTTCCCGAATTGTCAATATAGAATTTGTTTTCGAAAATATAAACTCTAGCTTTAAATCAAACTTATAGTTAAAAATATAAAAACTAAAAATAGAAATTTTAAAATTTTCGATTTTAAGCACTTGTTGCTATATAAAATTTTAATTTAAAACATTAATTGCAATATTAAATTTTTCAAGATAATAGATAATTTAAAATTAAAATAAAATAAAAATTCGAATTAATACGTTTAACAACAATTACTATACTATCTATCTCGAAGAAGATTTTCTAGTTTGCTCTTAGAGTAAATAGAATAAGAATACAATAAGATGTCAATAAGATTGCAATAAGATTACAGTAAAGTTCTAATAAAACTTTGGTTTAGTGTTATTTTTTATTGGATTTGTTCTATTATAATCTCGCAATCTCTTTAAGTAAGAATTGATTTCTATTAGTTATATTTTGTTCAACATTTTATAATACGTTCTACAATAAAAAGATTCGCTTATTGTTATTTCTTTGATAAAGAAATTCGCTTGTTGTTGAATTCTTAAATTAAGATAACTGTGTTAAAAGCTATTTGTTTTGAACTTATAATTAATAAAACAATCTATTTGCAACTATAGATACACGACGCTCTAATTATACTCTAACAAACATTGTATCTTATTTATTAATTGTCAATTTAACTTCTTTAACGCATTAATTTTATATATTATATTACTTTGTAGCATTTATAAATTATAGATTTGTTCTAGAAATATTTGTTTGTAAATTAAGAGATTTAGTATCGAATTTATAAGTTTCTCTCGATATTTTTTTGTAAGATTTTTGTAGACATTTCTTACTAAATTAATTACAAGAAACATATATTCTTGTTTGCAATATTTGTAAGTAAAATATTGTTGCAAATAACTTTTAATATTCTTAATAAATATTAGATATTCTATATTATAGATATATCGATAATTGATTTTGTATAAATCTTGATTAGAATTATTTTTGTAAGAGTTTTGTCAATAATTTGAAAAGGTTTTGTTAACAATTTGTAAAAGTATTTTTTGAAGAGTCTTTGTAAAAGCTTTGTATAAAGTGTCTTTATAAAAGCTTGGTATAGAATATCTCTATAAAAGTCTTTTCTAACTTTTATTATTATTAATTGACTTACTTGTGTGTATAGACTATTCTTCGAAATTACTTTAATCTCTTATAATTAAAAAGAAAAATGTGTAGTTTATATTCTTGTTAATAAGCATTCGTCAATTCTTAAATAAAATTATATTGTAAATGCAAGTGCATTATATTAATATTTGAATTAATCTTTAATTTATTGTATATTTAGAAGCTTGTTATAAAGATTACTAGCAAACAACGCTTTAAATTAACTTTTGCTTTCTAAATATTGTATTTCTTATTTTCTATATTATAATTTCGCTCTTTAAGCAAAAGAAAGCTTCTTACAAATAAAAATATTTGTTTTTCAATAATTGCAAAGCTTTTATTCACTTAAAGTAAAAGTAATCTTATATATTTGTTATTCTTGATCTTATTAACTAAAGTATTGCGTCTTTGACAAAGGAATATTTTATTAAATTTGATAAAACAATTATATTTGCAGCATTTGCTATATATTTAAACATTCTATAAGCTATTAATAGTAGACTTTTAATTAATATAACTAGAAATCGCAAAATTATATATATACAAGCTCTTTTACTAATATATTTACATTTATTATAATAAATCATTTTCGCGTTATATTTGTTAAATATAGTCTAGCAAAAATATTAAAAAACTTTAAAAACTTTTTAAATTAATTGTCTTCAAACAATTTATCTTGTTAATATCTTAGAAAAGTCTTATTCGAATTATTAATATTAAAAATATTTATATTCGAACTCGAATTAAAGTTTCTTATCTTCGAGAGAATCTTATTTAAAATATTGTTTTTTTGGTTTATTATTTTTGCTTCGTAATTTATATTTTTGTTTTCTTGCAAATATTTTTTAGCCTTATTTACTTTTTTATAAGAGAGAGACTCTTTAACAACTATAATATATTAAATAAGAAATTTGTAAATTTTACAACTTTTTATAAATATTTTGTGCAATTTTTTTGTATAGATATAGCGTTAATTATTTATTAAAGTATTGACTTTAACTATTAAATCAAAGAATTTAACAATGATTTGCAACAATGTAAATTTTTATTGTCGCAAATATTGTTTTGTTAATTGAAGAAAAAGAAGTCTAAACTAACTTATTGTAATTTGCATACAAAGAATTAAAAAAATTAATAGAGAAACTCTTTTTATCTTGAAGAGTAATTATAATTAATATTGAAAACAAATAATTAAATATGTAGTTACTCTAATAAAAAACAAAAATTCTAAAAAACTTTAAAATATAATATACTTTCTTTTTCAATAAAAAACAACTTTTATTAGAAAGCTTTATTAAATTCTTTTTAATTCTCTTTATTTAGAATAAAAAATATTCTATATTTGCAACAATATAAAAATTAAACTTGACGCAAACTTTTAAAAAAACAATAGTTAAACTTTGATATTAACTTTTTTTAGAAGTTGATTCGATAATTTATAAAAAATTGTAACAAAGATACAAATTATTTTAATTTTTTCGTTAATACTTATCTTTATATTTCGATTTTTTTTAGTTAATTTAACAGAGACTTTTAAAATATTTTTAATATTTGTCTTATTTAATCTTAAAGTTAAAACAAAATAATTAAATATCTTGCGTCTCTTATTGTAGAAAAAACATTTCGAAATTAAATAAAATATCTTACATACTTAATACGTGTTTTTATATATACTAAAGTCGTCGATAAATAGAAAATATAACCAAAAAATTATAGAAATTAAATAATTTTTTACTTAGTCTCGATTAAAGTAGTTAATCTCTATTTTTTTTAGTTTAATTCAAACGTTGCATAGAACGTACAACATAATATCTACTTAAAAAACTCTTTAAATATAAAAGCTAGAAAAAAAATTAATTAACTTTTATTCCTGTATTTGCGATCGATATAAATAGTTAAATAATTAAATACGCTATTAACATTTATCTCGAAAATAAGATTTTTTATAATAAATTTCTTATTGTTGTTGTTAAGAGAAAGAGATTTAAAGTTAATAAATATATAATATTGTATATCGATAATAGCTTATATATTTAAACGTATTATATATTTTTTTAAATATTTTAACAATAATATTGTTCTATAAAAACAACGTAACTATATTAATAACAATTAACTTTATCTGTATTCTTAGAGATACGAATAATATTACTTAGAATATTAAATAATTAATAATACTATAGTATACATTATTTAATACAAAGCGTATAAAGTTATTTTATACTTGTAAATGTTATAATTTGATTAATTTGTTACCAAAATAAGTTATGTCAAAATACATTTTCGATTGTAAATCGATAACAAAGAGATTAATTTGCATTATCTTTAACAAATTATATTAATATTGTTATATTGTTTGTTTAATACGTTGTTGTTTAATTTTATTCTTTTATTGCTCAATTAAAAAGAAATGTTTTGTAATAATAATTGACAAAGTCTTTCGCTTTAGCTATATTAAAAAAATATAATAAACTTGTTTTTGAAGATTATTTAATTTAGGTAGTAGTATATCTATTAAGTTATTCTCTCTCTTTATAAAAGTTTCTTCTACTTGAAGTATTTCGATTAATCTCGTGTAATTTGATTTTTGTATTATTAGTTTTCTTAAATTAGAGTTCTAAAATTAAACAAAATAAAGATAAAAACATTTTTTTTTATTGTAAATCAATTGCCTCAAACAAAGAAATTTAAGAGAAAAATTGCGTTCGAAGAAATAATCTGTAAGCAATAAATATAGAAGACGCGTTTGCAAATATAATAGAAATAATATTTTATTGTTACTTTTAGACTAAAGATTATCGTAATATTGTCAAAAAGTAAGTAATTAAGATTTTTGAAAAATATTATAGTTGTCGCTAGTTTATAATTGTTAGTTTAATTAAATAGTAAAGAAAGCATTTACCATAAAAAGATTCTTATTAATTGATAATTTAACATTGCTTAAGATAATTTGAAGCTTCAATAAATTGTTGCTTTTAGTAATATTGTTAACACTTCTATTTTTATTGTTTGTTGTTTGTTGTTTGTCTTTGTATATTACTATTTAATATATTAAGAAAGTCTTTTATTAAGAGTAGATTGAGCAAGTCTTGCAAATTTCCTTTAAAACCCAAATTAAGCAAGTCTTTTATAAAGAATAAATTAAGCAAAACTTTTATAAAGAATAGACTGAACAAGTTTTCTCTAGCGTTACTATTTGCTTTTATAGGAGTACTATTTTAAGAATTCTTAACGTTCGTATTCATTGTATTACTTGTTAATAATATTAAAAATAAGAATAAGAATAAAGATGCAACGTTCAAGATAGACTAATCGTTAGTTCAATTTTCGATTCCAACTTCTAGAATCGACTCGAATCGACAATTTAACTTTAGGAATTGAATCGAATCGAGTTGATTTTCGATTCAAAAATTGAAATCGAATCGAATCGCCAAAAACGTCAAGAATACTAAAAATAGTATGAATTTAGTTTAAATTTAAATTTTTTTAATTGTTTTCTAGATAATGCACAATAGTAATGCATAATATAAAAATAATCTAATATATTTATTAATTAATTTAAATAGATTAACTATTTCTATTAAATCATCAATTAATTGTTACTAAAAATAATAAAATTTACTAAAAATAGTAGTCTTGACAATTCGATTCGATTTTTCGATTCGATTTTCGATTTAAAGATTGAAATCGAATCGAATTGTTAATTCCAACTTTAGAAATCAAATTGTCAAGACTTTCGATTCGATTTCTTGAATTAAACTCGATTTTTCGAATCGACGCAATTTAAGATGTTATTATCAATTACATATATTAATACTTTTAGAAAATTCAATCTTTGAAATCGTAAAATTATAATAGTAATGCTATAGTTTAGTCTTTAGTAAATTCGAAAATAAATTAAAAGTAAAGATTAATCAAAAAAGAATTTAGACTAATCGTCGATTCGATATTCGGTTCAAAATTTGGAATCGAATCGAATTGCCAAGAAATCGAATGAAATCGAATCGCTTAAAGAAGCTAGCTTATTACTATATTAAGTTTAGCTTAGTCGAAAAGTTACTATTTTAAGCAATTCGATTTCAAAAAAAAATCGAGGAATCGAATCTTGGCGCTCTCACGTGACATTTTCGGTTCCTCGCGGTCAGTCTAAAAGAATTCGTTAGAAGATATATTAAATTAAAAAAATAGTTTTCGAAAGAATTTTTTAGTTAATTTTAGTTTAATTATCTTGTTATAATTAGACTAGTTAAAGAGATTAACAAAATAAAAAATATTTGTTTGTTTTAACAATTCTTTAACTTATTATTTTTTAATATTGCGCGTCTTAATCAACAAATAATATCTAACTATATTAGACATATTATTAAGAATTAGAATTGTAATTATTAAGTATTTGAAAAAGCAATCTAATTATATTAATGTTCTTATTATTTAAGAGCGCATATTCTTAATTATGTAAGTCTTATTAACTACAAAAATCTCAAAGTATTTATTAAAAGCTTTCGCTCAATTTGAATCAAAATTTGCGAAAATTTGTTAAAATTAAGTTGCAAATACATCTTAATTAATTCTATTAATCTTTTGTATATTTAACTTGTATTAAATAGCGAAAGTTTTATATATTGTAATAACGATTGATTTTGCATTTTGTTCTTAATTAATATTGAATAAGAAATAACTCTTCTCTAGATAAATGAAGACAATAAGTTTGTTTTTGTTTATAGCAACTCTATAATTGTTATAATATTTGTAGATATCGAATTAACTCTTTGCAATTGTCTTAAATTCGATAATTTATTAATTTATAAGATAAATTAATATTACAACAAGCATTAACTTTATAAGCTCGCGCTTGTTAGACAATTGCTTAGCTTGCATATTAATTAGTTAAAAAATATTAATCAAAAATATTGATTCAAAAAAGACTTGCGACAACTTATTAATATAAGAAGAACTTATAATAAACTTTTTTAAGAAAGATTTGTAAATTATCTATTGCAAGTTTGCTTTAAATTATGTATTGCAAGTTTTTCTTAAATTACAATATAAAGAAAAAAGATTTATATAAAGAAGAATAGAAATTACAATTTATCTTTTGTTTAAATTAATTATATTTGCAAATATATAATTCTTTCTAAATTTCTTAAATTAAAAGTCGATTAACGCTTAAATTATTAAAAACTGTTAATATTGTAGCACTTTTCTAAGTGTTATTTCTAAGTATTTTATAGATTGTTTTTTTGTCGTTTTACAAAGTCTTAAGTAAAATACAAACTTTTAGTATATCTTGACATCAATATAGAATATTGTAAAATTACTTCTACAAAGAGTCGAACTTAGTTATTATATCGTTGTCGAATAACACGAAATCGATTCTTTTCTCTTTGATAAATTTTTTGAACACAATTTCTTTAATTTTCTTAAGCTATACTTGCATTTATATATGTTATTAAAATGTTTTTGTATTTGTTGTTTTGTTTATATGTTCAAAAATTATACAAAGATTATTAAGTAAATTTAACTTCTTTTTCGCTTTTAAAACAAGATTAATTAAAACAATCTTTTAAAAATGTTACTTAAATCGAATTATTTATAGACATATTTTGCAATTAGTTGTTCGACATTTAATAAATCTCTAAAGTTATTAAAGTAAATTATATTATTGTTATTATCTATATTAAGATTTGCAAACAAATAGATATTTGTATTTTTATTAACTTTAAAATCGATTTAATTGTTGTTAAATATAATATCGATATTGTTTGAAAAAATTACATCGATTTGCGTATTCGATTGCATTATTATATTCTTAGACAATCGCGAAGTTGTCTCGCAAATATTAGTAAATAGTTGCAATATAAATATATTTTTGCAACTTAATATATTACTTGTTAAAATTATAACAATTTTGTTTTCCTTTTTGCTTTTTGTCTCTTGTACTAATAATACGAAAGCTTGTATTGCTTCTTTTAGCTTAAATATTTGCTAAACTATTCTAATAACAATTATATTATTAAAATTCTTTTCAAACAATATCTTAACTTTCTAATAGATGTTAATTAACTTAATTTGCTTAACTTAGAAAAACACAAAAACACAATGATTTATACAATGTTATTTGATGTTGTTTAATTACACTTGATTGATCGAAAACTTAGTTCTTTTGTTTTGTTTGTTAACATATATTTTTATCTTAACAATGCAAAAATTTAATTCTCGAAATTATTAAATTTTCTTCTTTTTAACAATGTTAATTTGCTTTAATACTATAGTTTTTTTGCAAAACTTCTTGACAAAGAATGCAAATTAATTGTTGTTAAGTTAAATATTAAATTCTTTAATATTAATAAAACGTATTGTCTTATTAATCTTTACTTAATTAAATTATTTTGAAAAGTTTATATACAAAGACGTTCTCTAGTCGAATTTAATATCTTTAATAGATATAATTTCTACAACTATATTAATAACATTTGTAGAAAACTTGTAGTAAATGTCTTTGTTTATAGAAGACTTTTAACAAAGCTAAACAAAGAATAAAAGCTTGCAATTTAAGATAATTAATTGCAAAATAAATTAGTTATTTGCGAAAAGCTTGCAATAATAAGTATATAGTAAAAAATTTGAATTATTAAACTTATTAGTCGTAAAAGTCTTTTGTAAGAGTAGAATATTAATAGCTAAAATAAGCGTAAAGTAAGTAAAAACGATTATTCGAAAAACTTTTGTAAATGTAATAAGAGATTTAAAAAGCAAAGAGTTAATTACTAATAGAATAAGAGAGATTTAAATTTTTTAAAAAAAGAATTAAAGCTTTTTTAAAGCAATAACTGATTGTAATAAGAGTTAAGACTTTAACAAACTAAATAAAAATTAAAAGATAAGATAATTAAAGTAATAAATAATATAGATAAACGCATTAATTTATTGTTGTTATTACAAACATAATTTTGATATCTCGAACAAAACGTTATAGATTCAAGAAATTAGCACTTGATAACCATATTTTAGTTACAATTTCAAATATATTTAGAAGCATTAAATGCTTATATAGTAGATACTTTTGTATTTATAAATATAGATATTAAAAGCTACTTGTAATAATAGTTTACTTAAAAAAGAATAGTTGCAAATATAATTTAATTTTACTTTTAAATTTTCGAATTTCTTCAATTGTTTTCAAATTATTGTTATGTTTACTTAAAGAAGAAAAGTCTCGACTTAAAAACTATTAAAAGCGTTTGCTAGCAATTAGAAATTATTAAAATTAAAGTTACAAATAGTTAAATTAATATATAATAATATTTTTACGTTTTAGATAGAACATGTTTTTAACAATAATAGTAAAAATAATTTCGAAGCAATTTTTTTGTTTGTAATAATTATTGCAAGCAACAATTAAAAAATAATTTAAACAAACTTTTTAACAATAAGAAAAAGTTATCTTTTAATAGCTTTCTTATTGTAAGTGTCTCAATTGTAATAAATAAAATATACTAACAGTATTCTTATAAAAAAAAGAAATTTAATATCTCTTAATTAAAGTTTATTTTAGCAAAGCTTTTTGAGTTTTTTATAAAGAAAGTCTTTAAAATTGCAATAACAAAATTCTTCAATATTGTTATTGCAACAAAAGATAACAAGATTACATTTATTTTATTCGAGAAAAAAATACAAAAAAATACAAAAAACATTAGATTGAGCAAGACTTTTATAAGTTAAAAAACTATAAAATTAAAAAAGACTTTTTTAAATTATATATATTAAATATTGTATTACAAGACTTTTTCGAATAATTATTACAAATCTCTTTTAAACAATCCTTTTTATATCAATACATTAACTTAAAAGAAATCGAAAAAAATCTTTATATATAATAAAAAGAAATCGAGACTTTTAATTGTTTCGAAAATCTTTAATATCGACTTTAACAAAGCAATATTATATATATTCGAAGTATTTATACAAAGTTGAATAAACTTATTTAAAATACTACAAGTTTCTTTTTTTAAGAATAGTTAATCTTGTTTGTTTTACGATAACAATTAGTAAATGCAAGTCTCTCTTAGCTTTTATTCTAAAAGTTATTCGCAATTTAACAATGTTTTTACTTGTATTATTAATAGCTTACGCAATAATTTGTCGCAATTTGCGTTCTTCAAAAACACTTTAATCTCTTAGATATTTATAGTAAAGATTAAAATTATAAAAAAGTTAAATATTGTAATGCGTTGCTAATATTTTAGCACTTTTTCTAAAAAAATTGTAAACAGATTTATTTAATATATCTTCTTAAATATATCATACAAGAATTTTATTTACAAAAATATTATTAAAAGAATACAATATATATATAAAAAATAAAAGCAAAAAATTAAACAAAAGATTGTAGCTTAAGTTATACAATAAACAAATATTGCAAAGCGCAAACTAGACTAATTGTTAAATTAGGTTTTGGTTCCAAAAGTCGGAACCAAAATTCAATCCGAATTTTTAGCGTGGAATCGAATTGCCAAAATTGATAAATCAAGCTACTTGATTAACTTGCTTAGAACAAATGCTTTCGCTTAACTATTAAGAACCCGAATCTAATATTATAGAATTGAGTTACGTGATAAAATTTGGATTTTCGCGATTAGTCTAGCGCAAACGCAAAATGTGTTTTAAAAGTCTAAGTATATATAAAAAACTTAAGAGAGAAATTATAAACAAAATAGATATTGTTAACTTAAAATATCTTTTTTATTTTAACATTAAAGCAATTAATTTCGAAAAGATTGCTTTTAAAAGTATTAAGTAACTTAAATATAAATTTTGTAAAAAACTTTTATAAGCGTTGTTAATTATCTTGCAAATATCTTTATACAAATTATTGTTATTTCACGTCTTTGCATATTTTAGCGTTATAATTTTAAAAATATAGAGTTAAGCAAATATATAAACAATTATTAAATAGTTGTATACAACACGCTTTACAATAAAGCAAAGTTTAACAATTATATTTTAAATCAATATTTAAAGAAAACAAATGCGCTAGAACTTATTAAGTTTGAACTAAAAAAAAATTTTAATAAAAACTCTAATACAATATTTAATAAAGAAGAATTAAATTAACAAAATTAAATAACAATAAGAAAAAAGAAACTAAGAATAAGAAGAAAATAAAAAATAAAAAATAGTTTTGTAATACAATAATTATTAAAGATAACAAAGATTTGCAATATAATTATACTAACTATATATTTTAATATTGTCTATAAAAGACTTGCTTGTAATAAGACTTATAAAAAATTTATAACATAAATATAGAAAATAATATAGAATTTATAACATAACTTACGCCCCAAAATCTTTACAAAAAAAATTATAATTAACGCGATAAGACTTTTACGAGAGAGTAGAATCTATTTCTAGCTTTATATTTTATTATACTATATCTATTTAAAATTCAATATAATTAGTATTTCTTATTTTCTCTTTTTGTTAAGGAGACTCTTTCGAACAATATTTAAATAATATTGCAATAAGTCGAATAATTAATACAACAACAATTTCGCGACTTTACGTTAACTTTTTGATTAATTAAAGCAAATAATCAAGTTGTTTTTTCGAATTTTAAGAAGATTAACCAGATTAATAAAGCAAAGATATATTAATTTTAAGTATTAATTCTATTTTTGACAAAAAATTATTAGTAACTTTTGTATATATCGATTGTTCTTATTATTGCACACTTAATATACTATTATCGAAGCGTTGATTGTTATTGTTATTAAATCTTCTAGAAGTAAATAAAGTATCAAACTTAATTATCTCAAAGCGCTAGAAATTTGCGCTAATTACTTTAACAAAGACTTCTAGAATCTTTAAGATCTTTGTAGTTAAAACTACTATTGCAATAACTTTTATATCTATATTTATCTTGCGTATTGCGTTAGTTAATAGACAATAATTAATTAAGAAAAACTTTTATAGAAAGTTAAAGTTAACAAATATAATACAACAAATTTTAAAATATTTAACTTAGAGATTTAGAAGCAAGCAAAGATTAATATTGATATTAGATATCTCTTTTGTTTTTATATTTTTATATTAGATATCGTTTTTGCCTTTATCTTTATCTTTGTCTTTATTTTTGATATATCTATATTTTTGCAGTTGAAGAAATTTAATTTGCGAATTAAATTAAAGAAGATAAAAAAGAAGCTACAAACAGTAGAGTAAAATAACATTAAACTAAAGAAAGACTTGAAAGCAAAAAAAAACACAAAATTAAAGAAAAAGCTAGCACAATAAAAGAAAAGCAAAATATAGAATATACTTATAAACAATAATATATTTAATATAATAAATAGATTAATTGTTAGATAGAATTTCGATTTCAACTTTAGAAATTAACTTATTGTCAGTTTTAATATTAGAAATCAATTCGAAACTCGATTTAATTTCTATTATTTTGAAATCAATTTAATTCGATTCGACATTAATTTTCGATTTCAATATTAGGAATTAAATCGAATTGTTAAGAAATCGAAAATAATATTATTATATTAAGATTTTCTATTTTTAAATATACGTTATTATAATTTCGAATTTTTTGCTAAAGTATTAAGTAGTATACTTCGACACAAAGCCACACTTACTTGTATTATCCTAAAATAACTTGCTTAGACTAGTTGTTGCTTGCATTACTTTTTTGCATTATCTTTTTGTTCTCGAGTTGCTTTCTCGAACTATTAAAGAATATTATTATACTATATTTGTATTCTTGTTTGCAAAATGTCGAACTCTTTAACAAGAAAAATTAAGTCAATAATTTGATTCTAGCTATCTAGATAATCCGAATGCATTATTATAATGCATTATTAAATAATTCTATGTCGAAAGATTATAGAATAAAATATAGTTTTCTATTATTTATTTTAGAATTTCTTTATACTAATACTAAGTCTTGACATTTCGAATTAATTTTTCGAATCGAATTTCGATTTTAAGTATAGAAATTAACTCGAATTGTCGATTTTAACTTTAGAAATCGAATTATCAAGACTTTCGAGCCGAGTTAATACAAATTGTCAAAATTCGAATTAAGTATTCGATTCGAACTTGATAATTTAATTCGACGCAATTGGTCTAAAAAATAAATTAACTTTTACAAGTAATAAGATTAATAAACATTAGTTATAAAAAACTTGCAAATTTAGTTTGTTATATAGAAGACTTTCGAAATATATATAATTTACTTCTATTTATTTTACACGTTTAATTAATACTTAAGAAAATATCTCTAAAAAAATCTTGTTTCTTTACAAGACTTTTACAATTCTTATATTATAAGTAAGAATCTATCAATAAAAAAACAATAAATAGATTTTATCTTTAAGATTTTATCAATTTCTTAATTTCTTATTAATTTTATTCGAGATTTCTATTATAATCTAATCAAAATTCGGAAGACTATCAATCTACTATAAGAGAAGAATAGAGAGATAACTATAGCGAAAGTCTATATAGTAAGTAGTTTAATAAATATAAAATATTGTAGATTTTTATAATTAAAAATTACTTAAATAAGAAATATAAAATCTTTATACTTAAAGTATTATTCTTCGGAAGTTTAAACAATAATTGACAATTTTTTACTATAAACTTTATAATTCTCTTTTGTAAAAAAAATTTTTAGAGAAGAAAACTATTAATTGTTACTTATTATTAAAGTTTTGTTAAAATAATATGTCTTTAATTTTGTTTATCGAAAGTTTTAAGATGCAAATGCGTCTATTGTTTGTCGACGCACTAAGATATAAAAGATCTAAGATATAATAAACTTTTATTACTATGTCTCAACTCTATAAGATAGATAGTAGTAAAACTAATTGTTAGAGAACAACAAAAGACAAGCTTTCTTTCTATCTAATACTTATGTTACGAGTCGCGTGCCAATAGATACTATTTGTCGCGCATCTCTCTTCACAAGATAATTAGAAAGAAAAGATCTATCGATAAGATTCAAGTAATTAAGAAGGCTTAACTCTTAAACATCTTAAATTTAGAATCAAGATAATCAAAATAACTAAAATCTTGAACATTTTAAACATCTTGAATTTCAAATAATAAAAAGATATATAGCTTTCGAACGCGATTTTTTTATGAATCGTATTTAATTTATTTTAAGTCTTTACTTATTGTTACTCTAATTTATTGAATCATTTGTGAAAATTTATTAAACATAAAATTGTTTATAGTTGCAATTCTTGTTATCAAATGATTGCTTACATTGTCTAAAAACGTTTACAAATCTTTTTAATAACATAATATTTTTTAATATTTTTTACGAAAGTACTAGCGTAACATTTTGAACACTCTAAGAATGTTTATATTAGATCAACGCGTCTTTTATTTTAAACAATAGCTTAACAACATTACGTCGACTCTCTATTAATGAAAACGACAAAATAAGAATCAACAAATTTAACGTCTATTATGAAGATTGTATTGATCTAGAGAACTAACTTATGCAAGTAAATATTTACTTCATTTTTGTTCTATTTTAGCGAACAAAAAAACAATTTTCGCATTTATATTTTTTAAAGAAAGAGTTTAACATTGACTCAAGTCAAACTTACGCAAGTATCTAAAAAATTATGACGAAAATTCTCGCGCAATGTTCACGAATTTCAATAATTTCAAAAGAAAGCTTCGAAGAATCTTCGAAACATTTAACGAAAAACAAATTGCAAAAAAATGATTTAGCATTTAATTTAACGAATCTTTACAATAGATTACGTAGCAAAATTTCAAAAGTATGTTAATTTTATTAAATAAAACGATGTCGCATTTATAACAATGTTTCAACGAAATCTTAAGAACAATTTCAAGAATAAAATTATGCGCGATAACAAATTTATTAACGACATGTTTGATCTCATCGAAGTAGTTATTGATTTTAACGACAAATTATATAAAAAAGTTATGAAAAAGCGATACAATTAATTTTACGAAAGAACGAAAATTTTTTTTGAGCTAACGATCAAATATTAGCAAAAAGAATCTCGTTTTAATTAGAAGTACAATAATTTAAACTATCGTAAGCTTGCATTTATAAAATTGAATTTTATTCAACGACGCAAAAAAAAATTCTAAGAGAAAGCAAAATAATAAATTTCAAAAAACGTGCTATTTATGTGGCAAATCAAATCACTTCGCAAGAGATTGTCGATTACAAAACTTAATAAATCGTCGACAAATTAATGTCATGTTAAGAGAAATACTTAATAGCTAAAACGACATTAAAAAGCAAATTGACACAAAGGCGAATATCTTCAATATTAAATCGAATAACAATTACTATTTAATGAAGAACTTAAATTAGTTATAGAAAGTTCTAGATAAAACATTATTAAACAAGGCACTCGCATTTATGCAAGAAGTCAATTAAGTACTTTAGAAGACTATTAAATTTTATAGCTTAATTATCGACTTAAACGAAGAGTATAACTAGAAGAATTTTTACGAATGCAAAAAAGACATTACGAATTATCTTAAGACTTTAGTTAGCTCATCCAAAATCGTAAACGAATGCGAAAAAAAGCTAAAAAGTAATGTTATTACAAAAAAGAACATATTTAATATTACAATAAGACAATTGAATCTTACAACATACGTAGATCTCAATTAAATAGCTTGCTATAACGATTTATGTTAAACTTATCTAAATGAAAAGAACGAAATTAATTAATTTTCTAGAAAATTAAAGTTAACAATTTAACAACAAAAGAAAACTTAACGCAAATAGACGTTTGAAGTAGAAGTTACAACATAGAAGCAAAAAAAGTTCAAATTTTTTAATAAAGAGCATATTAGAGAAATGCAATATGTTAGCTCAATAATAGCAATTAAACTTAACAACGCACGTATAATGTTTTATCACATTAATTAAGATTAATGATCGTTAACTCATAGCAATGATCAATTCTAGTGCAACAAATAATTTTATGATCAAAGCTCTTATAAAAAGAGAAAAGTACTTTACTTAAAAGAAGCTTGACGCTTATAATCTAATAATTGTAGATAAAAACTCATTACTCGCAAGAAATGAAAGAGTGAACAAAAAAACGAAATTATTATTAATAGCTATTTAGCAACATTACAAGAAACTAATCTTTAATATAATAAGAATAATTACTTACAATATTGTTTTAGAAATGTTATAATTAAAGCGACACAACTTAAATGTCGATTAAAATACACAAGTACTTAAATTCGCACGATGTGATTACGCAATTCACATTCAATCTACGCATCAATAACGTTCGATAATAGATAAAAGATTAAATCGAAATTTGATCGCAAATAACGAATTTGCATTTTCGCAAAAAAACGATTTAATAAAATTTGATTTAACAAGCATCGACAAAGATTAACTAAGTCACAAAGTTAAAATAAGTAAAAGAAATTGCGAACTTTTTGAGAGCTTTAAACTATCTAATATAGCGAGAAAATTGCTAAAGCACATATTACGAATATATAACAATTGAAAGCATCTATTTTAGAAAGAGAAAACGATCGAGATTCTATCTAAACATTAATCGTGAAATTATAAGATTAGACTTAAATTAAGCAAACAATTTACGTTTAAATTTATATATGTTCTATTCAAAAAGAAGCTAAAAACATTTCGCGAATATTTGACAAAAAACGAAAAAAAAAATTTATTAAAAAATTTCAATTATAGACAAAATATTTAATTCTCTTTGTATTTAAGAAAAACGAAACTTTTTGTCTATGTGTCGATTATCGAAAGCTAAACAATATTACGATAAAAAATCGATACTTATTACTTAACATTAGCGAACTTCAAAATTAACTATTCGAAGTAAAGTATTTCATCAAATTGAATTTACGAAAAGCGTACAATTAAATTAGAATGAAGACAAGAAAGAAGTAAAAGATAACTTTTCACATATAATATATATTATACGAATACACAATAATGTTGTTCGAACTCACAAACGCTTCGACAACGTATTAAGAAATAATTAATAATGCATTACAATAATATTTAAATCAATTTAACATAATATATTTGAACGACATCATAATTTACTCAAATATTTTGAAAAAACATATAAATTATGTTTTCAAAGTACTAAAATATTTAAATAAAAGAAATCTACATTTTAAATTAAAGAAATGCGAATTTTATTAAAAAGAAATTAATTTTCTTAAATTTGTCATTAAACGATATAAAATACGCATAAATTTCAAAAAGTTACAAGCAATTAAAGAATAAAAATCACTCATTAATGTCAAAAAATTTTAATTTTTTCTAGATTTCATAAATTACAACAAGAAATTCATCAAGAATTACTTCGTTAACGCAATATTATTAATAAATTTTACGAAGAAGAAAACGTCATAAATATAAAAATTAACGAAAAAAAAATCATTTTAGAATCTTAAGTTAAAATGCTTAAAGAAATCGATATTAAAGATGTACGATTTACGATTGTTAAACAAGATTAAAATTGACGCATTAAATCTAGTTATCGATGCATGCTTTAATTAAAAGCATAAAAATATATAACACTTAATAACATATTTTTCAAGAAAACTTTTATTAATCGAATAAAATTATAATATTTACAACAAGAAGTTATTCGCTATTGTAGTCTTTCTAAAATCATGAAGAGTATACATCGAAGAATTATCAAAACTTACAATTCTTACAAATCACAAAAATCTTTTACATTTTATTATTATTAAATAGTTTAACAAAAGACAAATGCGATAATTAAAGCGACTTGAACAATATAAGTTTAAAATACAATATACATTAGACAAAGATAAAGACAAAGCAAACGCACTTAACAAAAAAAATGATCACATAAAAACGAAGAAATCGTTTAATTACAACATATTTAAAATTAACAAAAACGAATCACTATTAATAAACAAATACGCGCTAAATACTATTTTATGAATACTTAGAGACAATAAGAAAGAATTTCTAATAAAAAAAGAAAAACTTCAAATATTTATTGACAAAATTAACGAATGTATAAAGAAACATTATGATAAATCATTGCAAAAGCATTTAAGAATGATCAAAATTCTTTAACTTTTACGTTAACATTATTAGTTTCTTCAAATAAGACAAATTATCGAAATATACGTTAAACGATATCTTAGCTATTAACAAAACAAACATGATACATATGCGAACTATGACGAAATTTAATATCAAAAATTATCTAAATTGTTATAAAATGAAGTTACGATAAACTTTATTATTAAATTGCTTAAGTCGACGAATTTAACAACTAAAGACAAATTTAATTAATACTAATAATAATTAATAAACTTATCAAGTATTTATATGTTATCGCATGCAAGAAGAAGTTCACAACAAAAAAATTAAAATACGTTGTATTAAATCAACTTATACGATATTACGATATACTTAAAGAATTAATTAATAACAAAGACAAGCTCTTTACGTTTAATTATTAAAAGACACTTCTATCAATGTTAGAAACAAGACTTAAAATGTTAATTGTCTATCATTCAATCACAAATAATTAAATAGAACGAACAAATTAAAGTCTAAAGCAATATCTAAGACACTACGTCAACAATACTTATAACAATTGAATATCACTTTTATTTATGACTCAATTAACATTGAATGCAAAGATTTCGAATATTACTAAAATAATTTCATTTTTCGTCAATTATAATAAAGAATTTAATTTTTTCGAAAAAGAGCGAAAGCATCTATTAGCTTAATTAGTCATCGAAAGAATAGCGACACTAAAAAAGGTATACGACAATATCTTAAAAATGCAAGAAAGATCGACTAAATATTAAAACAAAAAACGAAAAACGACATCTCAATTAAAGAAAAAAAATAAAATATATCTTTTTACAAAAAATCTTAAGACAAGAAAGTTAAACAAGAAATTAAATCATATTAAAGTCGAATTCTTTCTCGTTAAAAAGAGAAAAGATTAGTCAATTACGAACTCGATTTACTTAAGAACGTCAAAGTATTTCTAGTATTTTATATCTTTTTGTTGAAATTAGCGAATTCAATTACGTCTCTATAGAACACATTTTATTTTCACTCACAAAAAGAAAAACAATATAAGATTAAAAAAATTCTACAACAAGAAAATCAAGAATATCTTATTAAGTGAAAAGAATATCTTATCTTCGAAAACACATAAGAGTTACTCAAGAATCTAAAGAAGTGCTTTAACAAATTGCGACAATTTCGTTAGCGACAAAAATCACTTATAAGAGTTGATAAAGCATTAGAAAACATAGAAGCGAACAATGAAAAATCGATAAAAGTATCGAATAGAGCTTTAGGCGTTTCTTCAATACATTTGATCTCTCTTTCGCTCTTTTTGATCTTTAGAATGTTCTTTGACTTCGCATTACTTATATTCTTCAAACGACAAAATTAATGTTTTCTTTGTTTCGTCTTTCGCGCAATTTTTAGGCGCAACTTTGTTATTTTATCATTTAACTTTTTAGTCTTCTAAATAGCTTCATTCATTTCTTAATAATTAAAAGTCAAATTATATTTTCGATTCTTTCGATAACACTTTTTACACTTGAAATATTTCTTATTTATTCGACAAGAAACGTCGAATGAGACACAAACTCGACAAGGACGCATTGTAAAAATGACGTATTTGTAGCGACGATCGACAACGAAATTGCGACGTTGTTTAATGATCAACTTAATTAATACAATAAGAAAGAATAAATGATTTCGAAACGAAAATTCTTGAAGAGAAAAGATAGTGTTACGAGTCGCGTACTAATAGATACTATTTGTCGCGCATTTCTCTTCACAAGATAATTAGAAAGAAAAGATTTATTAACAAGATTCAAGTAATTAAGAAGGCTTGATCCTTGAACATCTTAACTTCAAAATTAAGATAATTAAGATAATTAAGATTTTGAACATCTTAAATATCTTAAATCTTAAATGATAAAAAGATATATAGCTTTCGAACGCGACTTTCTTATAAATCGTGTTCAACTCATTTTAAGTCTTTACTTATTGTTACTTTAATTTATTGAATCATCTATGAAGATTTATTGAACATAAGATTGTTTATAATTACAATTCTTGTTATCAAGTGATTGCTTGCATTGCCTAAAGACGTCTACAAATCTCTTCAATAGCATAACTCTATCTAATATCTCTTACGAAAGTACTAGCGTAACAACTTATTATAACGTACGAGCTTGCTTCTCGCCTTTAAATTAGAGAGAGAAGTCTTACTATCTAGAGCTTTTGTAGACAATTGGAATTAGATACTCTACTATACTCTAAGACGCTAGCGCGTCGATAACGCTATAGTATTACGAAAGTATTATATTTTACTTGAATTTTATATTTCGAATTATAATATCTTAGTAAAAACTTCTTATAAAAGACTTTTTTTAGTTTGTTAATAATCTTTTAATAATCTAAGATTTAATTTCAAAAAATATTATAGTTAATTAAATCGATTAGTAAATTAGCAACTCTACTAAAAGTTTTAACAAAACATTAATAAAAGTTAATTTAATTATAGAAACTAAGTACTTCTTTAACATTTGTTGAAATATCTTATTCGAGAATAGCTTGTATTTTATCTAAATCTTAGTGTGATCATTGAGTCGAGTCGAACACTTTTTTCTCAACTCAATCCACCCTCTTGGGCCTCGTAGGGTTGGGCCAGGGTCAAGGAGCGAACCCAACCCTAGGGTCGGGTTTCGTCAAGCCAATGCCAAGAATTCGAGCTAACTTCGTCGCGTTAGCATTCGCTTATCTTATCTTATCTTATCTATGCTCTAACTCGATTGAGCTAGCGCATGGTCCACGCTAGTTGCATATGGTTAGCGCGTCACGTGACGTCACGTGATCGAGTGGGTCGAGTTGGACACTCGACGCGCATTCTTCGCTCGTCCCACCCTGTTGGGCTAGGAAATTTGCCTGATCCCAGGATCAGGATTGGGCGAGTTAACTCGATCGGGTTGAAACCCGACCCAACGATCACATTACTAAATCTATATATATATCTTTTAAAATTATAATAAGTTTTAGATGCTTAATTTTTAAATATTGAAGATATATTTCTCAATATCTATTTTTATTATAACTTTTTTTAATTGTTAAAAAATCTAATATATATAGCAATTGTGCTCGACTTGATTCTTGCTATAAAAAAATATTGTCTAAATAGATAATATGAAATCTATTTAAGTCTTTGCAAAAAGTATTGTTAATAAAGTATTGTTAGATTAAGAATATATTAGCTAAATCGAAAAATATAACTAAATATTTATAGAGTTTATAATATATATAGAAGATTGTCTTTTATTTTTTGCTTATCTCTATACAAAGAGCGCAATAAACAATAATAATAATAAACTTTATATAAGATTTAACTTTATATAGATAATTAAGCGTTTCTTAAAGCAATAGAATTAAATAACAATTCTTAATTAATATAGCGTTAAGAACTCGATAAAAATATAAAAATATAGATTTTTATTAAGTTTGCAAACAAATAGTATAAAAACAATTGCAAATAAATAACTAAGATATATAAAACTCTTCTTAAATATGTTGTCGAGATATTTGCAATAGCAAAGTAGTTTGTCTCTAGATATACTATATAGAGAATTAAATATAAATACTCTATTATCTAGAAGTAAGTTTTTATGTTGTAGAAATAATATACAAAAGATTTGTCAACAAGTATGCTAAAGATAATATCGAGAAATTTGTAAAACTTAGAAAACAAAAGTACAATTCAATCGAAATTTGTCTTAAAATTAAAAACTTTGTCAATACTTTCTAAAATTCTATTAAAGTAGTTTTAATAATATAGTTTTTCTTGCAAGCTAAACAAATAAACAAAGTTATTTCTCTTATAGAAATATCGATATATACAATAGAATTCAAGAATTTCTCGAAAATTAATATATTTTTTAGAATATTTTCTAGTTTTAGTTTAACTATACTATACTTCTGCTCGACTTAAGCTTTAATATTAAGTTTTGCAGCTAAATTAATTGCGTCGATTCAATTAATTGAGTTCGATTCGAGTTAAATCAAAAGTCTTGATAATTCGATTTAATTTCAAAACTTAAAATTGGAAATCGAAGCAAAAAGAAAAATCGACTTAAATTGTCAAGGTTTGCCAAAATTTAGTTTTATTATAGATTATAATTAATTGGTTTGAACTCTTGATTTTATATTTTGGGTTTAACAATAGAATTTAATAATATAATATAGTAATGCAATATATTAATGTATTCTCTAGTTAAAATTTCAAAGTTATAATAGTATAAATATTTATATTTAGTTGAACCCACTATTAGTTGTTCTAGTACTAAAGTTTAGAATTAACAAAAGTTAATATTTATTTGCTCTAAGAGTAGAACATTGTTTAGTTATTTACTAACAATACTAATATCTAGAATTAAAATATATATTTACTAATTATACTTATATTTGCTTAATCTACTTGTCTTCTTGTATCTCTTATAGATATTGTAGTACTTGTTGTGCTCTTTATCTTGTTTGATCTTATAATATACTAGCTTCTTTAAATAGATTAGACAAACTATACAACAAAAGAATTTTAGATATATTAGATTATCTAATAATAATTAGCTCGAAATTAGATTAAATTAGATTAGATTATTTGATAAATCTTAGTTGCTTAGCAAATTAAATCAAATTATATTATTCGAACACTTAATATCTTAAGAGTATTATTGTAACTCTTAATAGTTAAACTTGTTATATCTCTTGTAGCAATTATACTATATATAATTTCTTCAAGTTACAAAAAAGCAATTAACATTGTTGTTCTTTTTATCTACTATATAACTTGTATATAATAAAGCTTATTAACGGAATATTCAATTTTACACTATATTATAACTTTATATTATTTATTATATTATTTTTACAACTATCTATATATATCTAGTTTCTATCGATAGCTTTAAAATTCTATTATTTATTGTTACTTTAATAACTATTTTGCTATATATATATATTTTTTTTAAAATATTGAATCTTCAATTATTGCAATATATTTGTTTTGCTTATTTTTGTAGTTAAGCAAACTATTATTTTTCTAGCTCGATCGCATATTATAAGCAAACGTTACTATTATATTTTAAAATCTTATAATATATAATTAAAATATATATTGAAGAAATTGCGATTAATTGCTTATCTTAATCGAAAAATATTGTATAGTTATTATTTAAATTCTTTAAATTATTGCTTTTTAAAAATTAATTCAATTGTAATTGTTCGAGATATTTATTTGCTTTTTATAGTGAAAAATTATATTTTGCCAATAAATTGATTGTTTATTTTAGAGCGCTACAAATTAACATATTTATTATAATTTAAAATTAAAGAATTATTGTTGTATTAATATACAAACTTATTATTAACTTGCAAGTTTGTTTTTACTAAGATTATTGCTTACGTCTTTGTTAACAAATAGAATAGAAACTCGAATATTTATATTTTTAATCTTGTTAAAATCTTTTAACTTGTTTAAGCTCTCTCTATTGTTGTTTAAGATTTAATAAGATTTTTGCATTATTTTTTTTATTAATTTTTTAAGAAATTCTAGAGCAATTACAAGATATATTTACTTTGTATAATCTATTATTTAACTTAAATTAAGCAAGTTATGTTAATCTAATTTAATTTATATTAATACGAGAAAAAATATATTAATTAATTTTTTTTCGCTTTCTTTTGAAATTGTTTAGCGTTTTATATTTTGTTAGTGCAATTAATATTGACGCAATCGTTGTTCTTTGTTGTTGCTAACAAGATTATCTATATATAGACTAAAGATATTAATAAGTAATTCTCGAGCTATAAAAATCTCCTTGATATTTTAATTATTAAATTGAAATGTCTTGTATTGCAAACAATTATTTATTTTTGTTCGCAATATTTATTCGATTTATATTAGAGTAAATATAAATCAATTATAGTAATTTGTTGTTTTGTTAGTAGTTTCTAATTAAAAGAACTCGATTAATATACAAGCAACTAGTCTCAATTTTACAATTTTGTATTCTCTTTGTTTTGATATTTAATCCTTGATAGCTTAATATATAAGATAATTGTAAAAGTTATAACAATTGACAAAAACGTTATTAATATTCTTTAATATTTAAGATTTGTTCTCAAATTGCTAGTACTACTATAAAAATAATATAATCGAGATTGCCTTTACTATTACTCGAGATAAAAATAATATTGATTTAGTTTGTGTTTGTTAATCAAATTGCTTAAAAGAAAATTATATTAGCTTTTAGTTTTCTTTCTATTAAAAACTTATTTGTTGTTAATATGTTTTTAATATAATATATAGTTTTTTTTTGAATTTGCGAAGTTATACAAGTAGATACTATAAATAGTATTTCGAACTTTCTTCAATATATCTATTTAATCGATGTTAACTTAATTGAACAACTATAAAAATATTTCTTAATTAGCTAGCAACAATATAATTGTTTTCGAAATAAAGCAACTACTTGTTTTATTTTATTTGATATCGAAATAACGTTTATATTTTTAAACAAATATTTGCTATTTAAGTTTCTAAGCAACGTTTAGTTACTTTTAACAACTAAAACAATCGAAAAATATCGAATTTTTTTTAAGTTAAAAGTTTTTAATCTAGTTTTGATAATTTGATAATATTATAGATATTATAAATAGTTTAATTACTCTAAAGACTTGCTTGTGTTCTTTAAAAAAGTTGTTACAAGATCTTTTTCTAACGTTGATTTATATATATTTATTGTTATCAAAATCGATACTAATTTTTTTTGTGTTATTGTTTCTAGAAGAATCGAAAAACAATAATTTATTACTACGTTAATTCGAATACAAGAAAGATTATTTTTTATTTTTTAATTAAGATTGTAAAAAGAAGAGCACTTGTTTATTGTTTTGTTAATAAGTTTTGAATCAATAACTATTATAGCAATTTCTTGCTATTAGTCGAGCTAAAACGTAATTAGAGCCTATATTTCAATTACAATTGTATAAAATATTTTTCGACAATTTAGTAATTAAAATTTTTGAATTGCTATTATTGTCTAAAATATATTGTTCGATTAAAAACAAATATATCGATAATATAGATTTTTTATTTTGTGTTTAATTCTAGATAACACTATTTTAAGATCTTTATTATCAATAGATATCTTGTTTGCTATTGTTATATAGAATTTCTTTTCTAGATATGAAGTTGACGAATTAATATTATTTCTTTATAATTAATTTAGATATAGTTAGTTTATTTATAACATTTTGTAACTATATTAAGTCGTAATATATATCTATTTTAATTTGTTTATATATTGCGTTTAGAAGAAAATCAAGAAAATCTAAATAGATTTATATTGTATTGTAGTTTGCATAATTTATAATATTAATTGTTACAAAAGAATTATTGTCAAAATGCGTTTATTTGTTGTTTTTTTGTTTAATAAAATCTAATTGCTTCTAGTAAAGTTACAAATATAGAAAATATATATTAGCAAAAGAAAATAATAATAAGAACTATTTTTGAAAAGCCTCCGCTTATATTTGAAGAAAATAATCTTTTAAATATTTTTTGTATCTTGTTAAATAATTTTATCTCGAGCTTGTTGCTTGTTAGTATATATTAATCGAGCAACAACTTTATTACAAATGTATAATTATTTGTTGTTGTTTTTGCTAGTTTCGAAACTACAATAAATAGTTTTACAACAATAACAATAATGTACGATTTTTTTTATTCGAGATTTTTTAGCAATAATTTATTTTTTTTCTTCTAAGTTAATAATTGTGTTTTTTTGATATTCGAGTTTTGCTACTTTTTGTTTATTTTTGTTGTTTTTCTACTTATTTTAAAATATACGTAAAGAATTTAATTGCAATTTGTAACTTTGTATATATAACTAATTAAGAAATTTTAAATTTGTATTGTATATATAGTTGAAACAAATAAATATTGTTAAGATTTGACGCAAACAAGAGATTAGCTTATTAAGTTAAAAGTAGTTAAACTAAAGTTAAATTGATTATTTAAAGTATTGCAATATTAAAGCAAATTTATTTAATCTCTCTATAGTGTATTAATCTCGTATTTTTTCAATATATAACTAATTAACTTAATCTAATTGTTTCTAGTTTATTTAAGATTATTTAGCAAGAACTTTGTGCTTTATATTATAATTTTGTTTGTAATACAGGTTACTTCTATAATATACTTTTTATTTCAAGCAACAATAAAGAGATTTGCAAAGCTTTAAAATATTGTTTTGAACAAAATAGAGTATTGTTAGACAAATTATATTTTGTTGTATAGATAAATTAATTATAGCTTGACAATATTATAGTTGTTACTTTTGTATTGCTCAATATCTAGAGATTTACTTATATTATATTATTTTTATTGTTTATCTAAATTAATAGTCTCTTGCTTTATAGAACACATCTTTTTATATTTTTTTTTATATTATTTATAAACTTTATCTAATTTTTTTTTATAATGCAAACTTTTATTGTCTTAGTAATAATTTTTCAGTTAACGTTTGTTCGATCAAATATTAGGTTTTTTTTAATAGTATTAATATTATATATCGGATTACAAAGCACTCTTTTCTTTAAACAAAACAATATTAATACTTTATTACTTGCAGTTCTTTGTTCGACTTAATGTGTTATTTTGTAATGAATATTTAGTTGTCTCGATTTAGATTTTATCTCTTAATAAGAATATATATATTAACAATTGTTCGAGAATTGTTTTTGTTCAACAATTTCAAAATATTTGAATTTTTTTTCTTCTAATATAAACTCTTTAGTTCTTCGCACGTATTCTTGTTTAACTTAAAATAAAAAAGACTAGACTTAATATTTATAACGCAATTTAATTACTAACTGTATATTAGTATATCTATATATTATTTAAGTTTGTTTTTCTCTTTTTGCATTCTTAAAACAAATAGATAAACAAACATATTTTGTTTGTAAAAAAGATTAGACTAATCGTCGATTTAGTTTTCGATTCCAACTATTGGAATCGACTCGAATCGACAATTCAACTTTAGAAATCGAATTAAATTAAATCGAGTCGATTTTCGATTCAAAGATTGAAATCGAATCGAATTATCAATTCCAACTTTAGAAATCAAATTGTCAAGACTTTCGATTCGATTCGAATTGAATTGTCAAGATTCGATTCGATTTCTCGAATCGAATTTGATTTCTCAAACCGACGCAATTAGTCTAAAAAAGATAACTATAGAAAAGTTGCTAAATACAAAAAACTTTACTTTTAAAGTTAACTTTAAGTTGTTCTTAATAGTTGCGACAATATACTTAAGTTTTAAGCTAAAATTTATAATTTTGTTAAAGTATTCGATATATATATTACTAGATGTAACTAGATTGTTTTAACAATAAACAAATATTTTTATATTAATTAGTATTATTTTTGGCTTTATATTAATATTTGTTAGTGCATAGTGCAAAAATTAAGAAACAAATACGCATTCTATATATTATTAACTAGTATGTTTTAATATTAATTGTTGTTTTATAGACTAATCGCGCTAACCCGAAAATGTCAAGTGCAAATGCCAAGACTCGAGTCAAAAAAAAATCGAAGAATCGAATCGCTCATAGGAGTTTAGTCGATTACTATAAGTAGTTTAGCGCGAAACGCGCTAAACTACTTTGAGCGATTCGATTCCAAAAAATCGTCGCGACCCAATCTTGGCGTCGGGTCGAACCAAAGGGGTGATATCATAACTCGGCTCGACGATCAATCTATTGTTTTATTTGCAAGTTAATTTTTCTTTAATATTATTAAACTATTTGCTCTTAGTTTTCTTATATAGATTGTATATTTATTGAGCACAACAATTTTGATAATCTTTATATTAATTGTTATTTCGAATTTAAAAATCCAATTATCTTGTAGATTTATTATAATATTAAACTTTTACAATACTAATATTTTCTTAAGTATTCTTTTTTTAAATTAATCTTTATTTAATATTTTATTTGTATAAGATTGAATAATTATCAACAAATCGATTGCAATTTGCTAAATCTTTTGTATTATTACTAATAAATTTTGTTTTTGCAATGCTTTAAATTTTATATCAAATATTTATATTATTTGAATTGTTAAGTATTGCAACTCGAAATCGATTTTATATTTTATTACTTGTATACAATTTACGTATTATCTAAGTTAATCTAAAATTCGAGTTTAAGATATTTTATTTATATTCTAGATTGATTGTCGATTCGATATTCGATTCCAACTTTGGAATCGAATCGAATCGACAATTTAATTTTAGAAATCGAATGGAAAACTAATTTGATTCCAACTATTTTAAAATCGAATCGAATCGAATCGAGTCGATTTTCGATTTAAAAATTGAAATCGAATCGAATTGCCAAGAATGTCAAGAATACTAAAAATAGTATAAATTTAGTTTAAATTTAGATTTTTTATTAATTACTAGATAATGCTTAGTAGTAATGCATTTATAAAAAGAAATTTCTAATATATTTATTAATTAATTTAAATA
>JAABUQ010000405.1_pt1 | contig 99812 bp, 70 predicted proteins | sample 5560001 | NCBI WGS metagenome assembly JAABUQ01 (sample SAMN10711888, study PRJNA513371) | rock metagenome | isolation source: Antarctica rocks | place: Antarctica: Victoria Land, Finger Mt nord | collected 2015-12-18
CTCCTGAAAAAAGAACTGGGGCCCAACGGTATATGAAACCAGGAGAATGAAGAAACAAAAAACCTCGATGCATGGGTTTCTCATAGGCCCTTGGGGTTTGGGAAGTCTTGACCTGAACGCAGTTGTTACAGTTCTTCTGTCTCGGTTTCGGCCAGCCGTCTGTGGCTGTGGAACCGTCCATTGCATTCCGACGATGGAGATCAATGCTGTAGTGTGGATTGGCGTGGTCGGTGAAGACCAATTGGATACTGCGGGCGGTGATTCTGGTGGTGGACGTCGACAAACGCTTTGCGACAGCCTTGTACTCATACTCCGCAATTCCGCAGGAAAAGCCGCACTCGGAGCGAGTGGGGTCGGGCTGTCAGGCGAGGTCGGCGTTAGCGCTAGCTGGTTCCGGAACCGGTGTTTATAGATGCAGCAATAGTCTTCCATACCCAAGCGGTAGCTAAATTCATTTCAGATACCCAACGGGCAGACGCAATCACGCGTTGACGTGTAGGCGATCTTTACAACCAAGGCAGGCGATAATCGACGATTAATGTACAAGCGAGGACTCTTTATAGGAAGAAATCATGGTGCAGAAGAGGAATGTTAGATTTGATGGCATTTCATAGTCGATTGATGTACATTTGCTAATTGCGTGTCCAGGGGCAATAACGTCAATCCGTGATTGCGACAACTTGTTGGGTATTCGAGATGATTTTAGTCACCGCTTGGGTATGGGAGACTATTGCCGTTATAGATGATGATTAAACTGCGTGATTGAATTCGCACTCATCGGCATTGAAGGTTGGCATGGAAATATGAAGATTCCATCGGTCACGCAGGCCTCTCAAAAGGGCATTGTTCTCAACGGGAAAATCTTAGGTGGTCTAAAAACTCATCCTGTGCCTTGACTTAAGCCTACCATTATCCCTCTCGTAAGCCTTCACCAATCCCTCATTCTCCTCCGCATCAACTCCGTCGCTTTGCCCGCCATCTGCCATTTGTTCAGAAACCGGGGAATGGTCGGTCTTATGCACAAACCACCCCGGGTTCAACTCAAACCATATATCGATCTGCTCTAAGCTCCTGCCTGCTGTCTCAACCACCAGATAGTATACAATGGGCACAAACAACGCATTGAAAACAGCGTAGATCAGATATATTCCCCAGTGCAGATGATGCATTCCAATAGGCGTGGTCTGGACTACCATATAGTTGAAGAGCCAGTTACAGGCCGTGGCGAGTGCAGCACCTTTCGTGCGCATACTCAGGGAATTGATTTCTGCAGGGTAAAGCCAGGGAATGGCGTTCCATGCAAAGCCGAAAGCAACGAAGTAGGTCGAAATACAGACAGTAGCGATGACACCAGAAGTCAGGTCGTGACCCACTTCGGTGCTTATTCCTACGCCTAAAAACGCCATGGACTGCGCAGCGGCCATGGACATTAAGAGGGTACGCCGGCCGAAGGATTCGATAACGCGGAGTGAGATGGCGGTAGCGGTCATGTAGGTGAGAGCTGTGGTGGTGGCAAGGATGCGGGAAGAGAGCTCTGACAGGCCGACGGACTTATGAAGGACCAGTGGAAGAAAGTAGCATAAAACATTGATTCCGGTAAGCTGTTGACTTGGGGGAATTTTAGATAGTGCCACCTTTTCGTATACGAAGGAAGGGAGCGGGATCAGCACCGAAAGAGAAGCCAAACCTACCAGACTTGGAGGAGCATGCCTAGTAGGAGACGTCGAGTAGCTAGACCACCTTGGAAGACCTGCGACCAGGGAGCTTCTGCGGCTTGCTCAACTCGCACCGACTGGCGGATAGCCAGAAACTCTACCTCACTGTCCTGCTCACTGAGCGAAGCAAGTATTACCTGAGCTTCCGCATCTCTTCCGCGAGAAAGAAGCCATCTAGGAGATTCCGGTAGTAGAGGAACCATAGTCAGGATAACGACAACGAAGATTAGCTGTATGCCAAGTGGAAGCCGCCATTGTCCCTCGGTGGTCATCCCGCTAAACATGAGGGTAATGATATTAGCAAAGATGAACCCGACAACATTGACGACCATCTCCTTGACCACTGCTTTCCCCTTTGCACTTTGCACACTCGTCTCCACATGCCAGACGGGTGCGGTAGCCGTGTTGCCTCCATTCCCAATGCCAGCTATGATTCTTCCCCACACCAGCGCAGACATGGAACCAGCGGCCGTTTGCACAATGATTCCAGAGGCCATGATTATCGAGAAAGAAATCAGCATACGCTTCCGTCCCAGCCATTCTCCAAGGAATAGCGCAAGGAGAGCACCACCAAAACAGCCGAGGTCATAGACGCTGGTGACCAGACCTATCATGGACGGGGAGGGCTCATGGAAATAACGTTGGAACTCTTGGCCTACCATGATGCCGCCGAAGACGCCTTGCTCGTACCCGAAGAGACACATCACCGTCCCCGCGGCGAATGATATGAGGCGGTGGAGTCTTCGAACGGCTGCAGCATGATGCAGATCTGTGCGGTCTGCATCAGAGTCCTTTATACTTCCGTGAGAGATGCCAGGTGTCGGAACATCGGCCTCATCTTGCACGTCGAGGCCATGGTATGACATTTTGTCCTAGCAAGGCAGGGATGGTAGTGGAGGATGAGAACAACAGTCGGTGTCATACAGTCATAGCTTTGGCGATAGGATGAAGATAAAGTGCTTATTCGGCTAGTGACTACGCGAGGTAGTGATCATCGGACCTGTAACGCTCTGCTACAACAGTTTTCGATATGTCGTGTGATTTGTGGTGTCGTGATGTTCTTAAAGATTCAAACGGAAAATAGTTTCTCCGAAAATGCTTGTCTGGATATGCCTTGGCAACGAGTTCTGGACATTAACAACTTAACGCCTCACCGGATCCCTGTCTTTTCCGTGGTGTGCGTGAGTAGTGGCATGTTCCTATGAACGCGAGAAGTATCAAGGACTACGAAGTCCGTTGTCTGCCGGCTTGCTGTCGAAGATTTCAGGGTCAAGACACCCTATATTTACAGCTTGCTGCTTGTCCTCAGTCCTGAGCAGCCGTTGGCTTCATGTTCATGATGACATGGGATCCTTGTTGGTGTCTCTGCAAGACTCGTATACAATAATGACTGTTTTTTATCAGCTCTCGTTTCCAGAAAAATCTATCCCAGCTGTTGGGCCAAAGAAATTTTGAGTCTTAAGTAGGAATCCAGCTTCACAGGCCCAAATTTGAGGTACAGTTTCTCTTTGGATCGATGCACCGTGTGTCGACCTCTGATTTCCTCGAGATCCTCTTCAAAGATGGCTTGTATGCGGCTATATATCCCGAGGTTCTCCATACGCGATTAGCGGCTTCCGACAATGAACCTCTCGTTCTTTCACCGTTTAGTACTCCCCCAAGACTTTCCAGTGACTGGTCAGCAAGGGATGGGCCATCGCCGTCGGCATAGAAAGCGCTTCATCGGTTTCTCGCCTCCACACAATCATACGACGCGCGAAGTTCTTGACTGGCCGAGAACTGTGACCGCGCAGCCAATGAGACTCTGATGATAGCGGCAGCAAGCGAAACCTGACCATGCCTCTCGCGCCGGGAGTATAAGAACTGCAACGGAGCTGGCATAGATGCGTCGATGTCTGGATAGATCTAAAGCCAACAAATCTTAGCGGCGCTGAAGACGCACTATAGACGAGTCACAAGTCTTGGTCATGGCGTGCCATAGTCTCTTCACACTAACTGTCCGCTACCTTTTCTTATTCTTCTTCTATACCAGTCATGTCTACGGTACGCCGGTTGCTGCGGCATCCCCATCGTCCTCAGCGATCTCTGATGTCGGGTCACCAAACCCTGCTCCTGAGATTGTGTGCGACAAAGATCTTGGAGGACCCCACTATGCAATACCCAAACTCAGGGATTGCGAGCAAGCCATCGGCCAAATCCCTCGAGATCCCCGCGGTCAGCCAGTTGATCGTCGTTTCTTCGTTGCCCCAACAGACCGATCTCTGACACTTCCGAACGTCGCAACGCCGATCTACAAGAGATCAGGTGAGCCGGTGATGGGGCAGTGATATCACGAAATAACGGCTGATGAGATTTCTAGGCACGTGCACGGTCCAGGTTCTGATTGCCACCGAATTCTGGACGGTACATGAGGCGTTCGATACTGCCACCTGGATGGACATCTGGGGACCTGCTCGCCTGATCATGCAGCAATGCGTAGCAGCCAAGGGTCTAGGTGGCATCACGACGAGACTTGGTAACTGCCTACGCGTCAATCTACAGAAGGTTTCGCTTATTTGAGATAGGACGCAACGGGATGATTGACATGGTACTCTACGATGAGGGATCTGTGTATGGGTTGAATAAAGTCATTGAGCATTCTACAGATCCGGTGGCAAAGAGCATTGCGTTAAATTTGTTTTTGGACCTGCTGGAGTTGCAAAAACACTCTCCACCAGATGCGCCGTCGGTGTTGCTCCAACTGGCGGCGAACAGCACTAATGCTACAGCTACGGGTCTCACGGCACGGCGTCTTTTAGGGATGAATGAATAGGCAAGTAGAAGCAATAGAGGTCGGTGCGAGCACATGGCGCCAGAGGAATTGGAAGAAATCAAATTGGAAAATTGGCACAACATTCCATTGTGCGTAGCTTTGATCAAGATAGCACAGAGACTTGGAATACAATAGCATTGTTCCATAGGTGTCTGTGTCATTACAATTGTGCTCTCTTGCAGGTCTCGTATGGCAAGCCCAGAATGGAACACTTCAGAGCAAGCACACATGAGGTTCTGCTCTCGGACTGGTCTTGAGGGAGAAATGAGTTCAGACTGACGAGCTTATGCTGAACGACACCGCTACCTAATGCCGTGGATCTGGTGAACTCATTCGCACTTTCACTCTCTACCAATCTCTTGCATGCGTGCGACCAAATTATGAAGAAGCAGTGAATTCCTTTCTTCGATCCTCCTGTCAATCCAAAAAGACGCCAAGGCTTGGCTACATTACCGACGGAGATTGCCGGCGATTAGATGCAGGAACAGATCGAGGACATTTTGTAAAGCAAACGTCGGATACCTTGCGTCATTGTTGTTATGACCGCCACCGAAAAGAAATGATCTAAAGCAATCAGGAGATGATGGAGCCAAGCCCGTGTACTCTCTATGGAGTCATATTGTACCAACATTAGCTATTCAAATCTCACGACGTCGCTTTCTTGGCAACGACAGCTCTTCGATCATAGTGTTGACGACATTCTCACTAACACGAGCTGGAGCTTTCACACCCTTTACACTCCCTGGGATAGCTTCAACCACTCGAATCTGTACCGATCGAGTTTTGCGGCATATGTCTACCTCGAATCTGCACTCACGCGTGCCAATTGGTATTCATGGTATCAACAGCAGTGAGGAGGACGTCAGCGAAAATAGCCCACTCCTCCGCAGCCAATCGCGCGAAAGCGGAAGCAGTAGAAGCTCCCTTTCTACGGACAGTACAATATCATATCAGATACCACCACCAGATCACGGGAAGGCTGCCTGGTCGTTTCTCGCTGGGTGCTTCCTCATCGAAGGCTTGATATGGGGTGAGTCCTGACGCCGCTGGCTTCTTCGAGCCATCGAGGCTGCGTGACTCATTGAATGCTCGACGACGACCCAGACGCTGACCACAGATGGCTGCAGGACTTCCCTTCTCTTATGGCGTGTTCGAGAAGTACTATTCTGAGCACGAGCTTTTCGCCAAGCAGCCCGGAGGAATCGCTGCTGTGGGCACTACAACAACGGCAAGTCTCAAAGTCCATGAAGCATAAGAGGCTAGTCTAACCTATTGTTAGGGTATACTCTACTTCCTGTCTCCCGTCGCTGTAATCGCATTGCAGCGATGGCCCTCACTACGACTTCGCATGACGCTCTTCGGCCAGGCCGTGGCAATACTCGCCCTTATCGCTGCCTCATTCGCGGGCAGCGTCACCGATCTCATCTTCACACAAGGCGCTCTATACGGGATTGGGGGCGCCTTCCTGTATAACCCATTCGTCTTCTACCTAGATGAATGGTTCATCGAGCGCAAGGGCCTGGCATTCGGCATACTGTGGGCTGGTACTGGCATCAGCGGTACGATTGTCCCATTGATAATGGAGTGGGGCTTGGAAAGATACGGTTTCAGAACGATGCTACGTGCCTGCGCTGTAGTGCTTGTACGTTACATGTGGACACCCACCTCAAAACTTTGGTCACTGACGAGAACTGCAGCTACTTTTTGTCACTCCGTTGTTGTTCGTTGTCAGACCACGACTACCCACCCCAGCGAAGGGCACTGTCCGTCCATTGCATTTAGGTTTCTTTCGAAATATTACATTCTGGGTCTTCCAGGTCGGCAATGTTCTCGAGGGTTTCGGCTATTTTATGCCATCTATCTACTTGCCATGTGAGTATAGACTTGATTGAAGCTGTGTGCCGTGGTTCGTCGTGGCTAAACTGCTACAGCTTATGCGGCGTCCATTGGTCTATCATCCTTCGAAGGCACGATAGCGGTATCAATCTTAAATTGCGCCTCTGTCGTCGGAACGATACTTATCGGATCACTGACCGACCATCTACACATAACGACTGTGATCCTCATATCGGCGCTTGGCTCTGCTTTGTCAGCCTTTCTTCTTTGGGGGTTTGCTCTATCGAAGACGATGTTGTACATCTTCGCCCTTGCCTACGGAATCTTCGCAGGCGGCTATACTGCGACTTGGACGGGTTGCTTGGCTGAAGTTCAAAGAGATTCGAGAGATGCAGAAGCAGGTGTTTTCCTGGGCAATATGGCCGCCAGTAGGGGGATCGGGGCCATTGTCAGCGGTCCGCTGAGTGAAGGACTATTGAAGCTCAGACTGGGGGGAAAAGCTTTAGCTGGTGCCTATGGCAGCAAGTATGGCGTTATCATACTATGCACAGGCGTCACGGCAGTATTAGGAGGGTTTGGCATCATAGAGCGAGTCCGGATATGGGGAATGGATGAAGATGATGTGGAGAGCATCAGAGAGATTCGTCGGACGCATGAGGGTTTCAGGTAGCCCATTGGCGGACGATACCGTTTCCGCTACTTTAGACGACCTTTACCGTAAGGATGCTTCGCATATCATCCCTCGATGAAAGGCGCTTTTCAAACTCGTTTAGGCATTCCGATATTAATGGGTGACCAGTCTGGATCATCCCTTCTGGCGAGGTACTCTATCTCTATCTTATCAATAGTCTATTGGTATGCTGACTTTTCGTAGACCACACGTCGACCTGCTCATCAGTTTGGCAAAGCGCCTAGACCTGAGAGCATGTGGATGGCTAGAAGAAGACGGTCGTGTCAGATCAATAGCAGAAAAAGTAGCGCAACGAGCGAGTGTCGGGGACTCACCGTAAGACCCGTTCGACTTGGTCCAGCGTGCTTTCTCTATCAGACCCGCCGCCTTCCAAAGCTGTGCCTTGTGCTTGACATCATACTTGAAGCTACTTACGACAGGGATCCTCTTTCCGGCCTCAAAGTCCCGGCCGTCGAAGGCAACGTCTTGAAGTGGGACAAGATACTGATCATGGGACCCAGCGGCAGCATTCCACTCTCCGCGAATAGTCCATTCAGACTTGCGGAAGGCTTCGTAACCAAGCACATGATTGGCGTGGTCAAGAGCATTCAGGATGAAGGAGCAATTGAGGCCTTGAGCGTCATTGTATGCTCGGTAGACCTTCTCGCCTATCATGCATCCGTCCAGAGCGATGAGAACTGACGACTCCACCGCATGCTGCGGATCGTGCGACGAGACCTTGCAATCTAGGGACGCTGCGAATTTTGAGAGGAACTCTGCGGCTTCCGGCCGAGTGAAGCTGCCAATGGTCGAGCCCAAGGATAAGATGCACTTGGGTCGATGGAGGTTTTCCGGGCGTTGCAGCCATTTACGTCCATCATCGTAGGTTCCCAGCAAGCCGTGACAGCGGACATGCTTGAAGGTTCCTGGGAAAATCTGCTCGAGGCTGCGTTCCAGTTCGGACGATGACAAGTCAAGGGCATAGTAGTCGACTTCGCAACCGAGGTTGTCGATAGCCTGCAGAAGGATTCTGATTTTGCGCAGATTCCTAAAAGGGGTCCAGGTGCTTGCATTAGCCCGTGGCCCCTGAACGGCGCCCCCTAAAATGCTCGCGTATCTGAACTGAACAAGGCATCTCACCCGCTACCCAACTCGATCAGGACTGTACCCGGCGCAATTTTCTCCGCTATCTCTTGCCCATGTTGTTCGAATATCTCGATCTCGGACTCTGTGAGATAATACTCGTCACTGTAGGTTATGGCTTCAAACAACCGCAGCCCTTGCTGGTCCCAGAGCAGCAGACCCGGGAATTTGGGCGGGTCCTGTCCGGAGACACCGCCGCCAAGATTCGTCCTCAGCATCTCTCCCAGTGACTTTTCTCTCTTGTCTTCACGAATGTCCACAACGTCGTTGAGGTTGGAGAATCCACCCATCTCCTTATCCGGTCCACGTCCGTCCTGCTTCGAATTGCCGTTGAACATCTTGGCCATGCTGCTGTTGCTGCCGATTGAAGACCCCACTTGGAGCTTTCTGTAAGTCGCAGGTACAAAGAACTACAGAAGCACCGAACTGTTATGATGATGTCATGTGACTGATGTTGTCACTGAGACTGATGGAAAGCGCGACCTGGGTAGGCTTTCAAACCTGCACATTCTTGGAACCTTCTTTATTTGATTCGGTTTGTCTCGCTTTGCCTCCATTCTGTTGTTTGCGGCAATCAGGTCACCCGGAGGTCACCCGGACCTAGATACAAACTTCGCTTGTGCCAGCGCACCCAACTAAAATCTCTGCTACATAACATCATCTTCTAAGATTGCATTTTTCCATACTGTTCTGGCATCCCCCGGTTGGCTTATATCTTGCATCGCTGAGGAGGCCTAGAGTACAGGCCAGTTCCGCTATTGTAGTCATTCTGCAGAGCTCTCCAATACCGTGTCGATTACTTACTTCTGGTCTCAGTATGGCCCCTGCATCAGTCTCACATGTGGATCTCCTCATCATTGGTGCCGGTCCAGCCGGCTTGGTGGCCGCTGCTTGGGCAAGCCGATATAAAATCTCTTGTAGAATCGTCGACAGGAATGCATCCCGAGTTGCGACCGGACATGCCGATAGCTTGCAACCACGTACTGTCGAGATCCTCGATAGCTTTGGCATTGCAGACCGGCCCTTAAAAGAAGGCTACCATGTGATCGAAATTTGCTCTTGGGTTCGGTGTCCGCATGAAGAATTACTTTCCAAATCTTGTATTACATGACTGACAAAGCGTAGAATCCTGATAGCGGAGGAAGACTTCAAAGGACCCAACGCGTCGTCTCCCAACGGCCGGGTTCTAGTAGGTTTCAACAACTCGCCTTCGGCCAGGGGGCCATCGAGCAGATCTTTGCCGACTTTCTGAAGGTGGATGGCAACATCATCCGGGTTGAGAGGAACGTGGAAACTCAAAGACTCCAATTCGACGAGACGGTTTCTACGAGCTCAGACGACTATCCAATAACCCTAGATGTACGCCATAAATCTCAGGAACGAGACTCGACTCGCAAAAGCGACGCTTACGCCAATGGCGCGTCCAAACCTGACTGTGACCGAATTGGTCAAGCATTGAGATCTACACCCGGAGAGGTAGGACAGTTTGCGGGTGCAGATGTCGAGACTATCAAGGCAAAGTATCTCATTGGCTGTGACGGAGCTCATAGTTGGACTCGAACCCAGCTGGGACTTTCACTGGAGGGCGAGTCAACCGAACATGTTTGGGGTGTGATGGACATTGTACCTCTTACCAACTTTCGTACGTTGAGCATTTCCTATCTCTTTCCTCTGGTTGATGACAAGCAGCGGACATTCGACTCTCATGCGCCATCCATTCTGCATCGAGTGGTAGCTTGATGACAGTACCACGTGAAGACCGATTGGTACGTCTTTACATTCAGCTCAAGAACGTAAGTGACTACCGGGACCGTTCAGATGTAACGCTCGATTTTCTGTTTCAAGCGGCGCAGAAAATCATAGCACCGTATGAATTAGAGTATCAGTACTGTGATTGGTGGTCACTTTATCAACTTGGTCAACTCGTTGCTCCAAAATTTGATGTGGGCAGAAGGGTTTTCCTGGCAGGCGATGCTATCCACACCCATTCTCCAAAGGCCGGGCAAGGAATGAACGTGTCCATGCAAGACACATACAATCTTTGCTGGAAGATTTGCTCAGTTGTCAAAGGTCTAGCAAAGCCCGAGACACTGGATACTTATCAAGCTGAAAGGCGGCAAGTCGCTTTGGACCTCATCCAGGTGGACCATGAAATTTCCCGCTTCTACTCCGTCGCCTCAGCTAGCCAAAGCGACTTTCAAGCCTTTCGTGAGAAGTTCTACGACTTCCTCAGCGGCGTAGCTGTCACATACGACCAAAGTCTGCTCGTTCATGACAAGCCAACCTCGACAGTGACGCGAGACAGCGTTGCTACCAATGTTGTAGTAGGAAGACGCCTTGCATCATACCAGGTCCTCAACCAGGCCGATGCCCGGCCCACCCAGATGGCCGATCTTCTTCCCAGCAACGGCAGATGGCGCATTCTAGTCTTCGCCGGTGATCTTCGCAAACCAGACCAATTGTCTCTCATGAGGGCCAACGCCGATCACGTCCAGCAACTAATCGTCAATCATACGCCTCGAGGTCAAGCGATCGACGAGGTCATTGAGGTCTTGACGATACATTCCGCCCCAAGAACGTCGATCAACGTGCTGGACCTGCCAGAGATCTATCATCCCTGGGACGACGCTCGTGGCTGGGACTATGGCAAGGTATTCGTTGACGATGTATCGTATCATGCAGGTTTTGGAGAAGCGTATGAGAAGTACGGCATTGACAGAGAAAGAGGCTGCTTCGTGGTCTGTCGGCCGGATCAGCACGTCGGCTGTAAGGGTGAATTGAGGGACATGCCGATGCTATTAGACGACTACTTTGGCAAGATTCTCAACAATGTCGGGAGCAGAAGTCGATAAATCAGCATTTGGTATGAATGCGCTTGCCCAAATACTTTGGGGGCACCGACGATTGGCTACATTCCAAGGTAACACAGTGGTCAAGTATCGAAGGCGCCTTGCGAGCTCTATCTTCGATTGAGTGAAAATCAAATGGTGGACTGGAATTGAAGGATGGATGCTTCTTTTCTCACGATGCAGGACTATCTTCACAGCATGAATACCAACCCCTTTGGCAGAAGACCAACTCCCACCTATGTGAGACTGGGCTTGGCGCAGAACCCGATAGATAAGGTAGGAAGGACTACTTTAGAGTCGATGGCGTGGTAGTATGTACGGTTGATCATGCGACACATTGCCGTGTCCGTGCTGATCTAGCTGTCCATTGGATGGGGATGACCGAAGACCAACTGCTCTATCAACAAGACGCATGTCCCGTATGCAGCTTCGATGAGATTGTGGCCTTTCCGGTCCACGAAGCTGCAGCATATCCAGATGTGCGATTTCATGCGCATCGGATGCGAGATTGTGCCATTATGGATGGTATCGCCGAGTGGTCCTGCCTGGACTTTGGATACGATCAAGCAATTGCCCAGCGCGGGATTGTGGGGATAAGCTTTTCCGACCGGCTTTTCCGTGGTACGGGATCGCCTCGTGCTTATCATCTTTAGCTGACAATGGTGCTGCACGCTTGACCAAACGACATGGCTTATCGCCAATGCAGCAGTCACTCTAAGGTGAATGGGGAAGGTGCCATTGGAAGAGGGGTGGAGGGAGCGCAATCTCCGCCCTTCATGTCCAAACGTCCGCCGCCAAATGCGCCATCGCACCCTTTCGCAACCTCCACCAGTCTTCGCTCCATCTGTCCTTCACCCCCATCCCGAGGTATAGCACCTGCACCATGGACTTTCGTTACCTTCCCCCAAAGTTGGCCACTGCTGGCCTTAGATTCCGGTGCCGAATGCCGAGGGCTCGTGTGCTTGAAGCTATCAGCGCCATGTACAAATATCCTTCTATCCCTTGCGCTCTCCCTTGACCCAGGTCATCCGGCTTATCGCCAAACACCCCCATCCATACCTCCATTGACACCCCGGGGCTATGGCACAAATGGCGAACCTCGCCCTCGATGGGGGCGACCCTCGTTTAAGCGTCGATGAGGGCAAGGGCCCCTATGGCATGTCGGGCATGGCCTACACCCGACCAGAAATGCGAAAGCTCCACGACTCAAGCATCACCTTCGAGGAATACCATTATTATGCCGAGAAAACCAGAGCTGAAGAGGACGCCGCTGCGACTGGACCTACCCAGGGAATGCTTTCCATGATTCTGCCTTCTAAATCCGACAAAGGTGTGAACCGTGTGGGAGAGAAACGGGGCTCCATTGCGGAAAAGTCCAACCCCTCTAGCCCCGACAACCGGGCGGGAATCAGCGATGACGAATGGACGAATGCGAACAGAGCCCTGCGGACCGCTTCCTGGGGCGCCATCTTTTATCTGATCACCACAGATATTCTGGGGCCGTTCGCGCTACCGTTTGCATTTGCCTCTATGGGCTGGGGGTAAGTAGGCAATACGTTAAAGAAGTGAAATCGAGCACACGCGCTGACAAGATGCACAGTCCTGGTGTAGCTTTGTTCACCGTCTTCGCAGCACTTGCAGGGTACTCTGGGTACCTATTGTGGATGTGCTTCATGGGACTAGACTCGTACGAGTATCCAGTCAAGAGCTTTGGGGATCTGGGCTTCCGTCTATACGGCCGTTGGGCACGGTACCTGTTCAACATTCTTCAAGGTATTCAATTGATCCTCAATGTGGGTACACTCATTGTCTCGAATGGCGAGGCTTTGTCGCAAGCAGCCAAATTCAAGCTATGCTTCGCCGTCTGTTGTTTGGTGTGGGCGCTGGTTGGCTTTTTCCTTGGGCAGGTCCGCACCTTGCAGAAATTTGGCTGGCTTGCCAATGGTGCGGTATGGATCAACATCATCGTGATCGGCATCACCATGGGCGCAGCTGCGACTACGGCACCCAACTATCTTGGTGTCGCTTCTTCCGCTGGCGCGGGCCTCAACAACGGAACCTCAGTCACCCCGGACCCAGCTACGGGCGTCTTCCCTGGGGTTACGCATTCTGGAGGGCTTCCGGACACCTCAAGCTTTGTTGGCACCTTGAACGGCGCAATGAGTGCCGTCTTCTCCTACGGAGGGTCGATGATCTTTCCCGAGTTCATGTCCGAGATGAAACGGCCAAGGGACTTCCTCAAGGCAAGCAATCCACAATGGATTGGAGTGCATTCTGGCTAAAGCCGCGAAATAGGGAATGTGGTTCGCCCAGCTGTTCATCTACATCATCTACATGTTCTACGGTCTGTTCATGTACGGCTACCAGGGCCAATATGTCGTCAACCCCAGCTATCTCGGCATCTCCAAGTATAGTCTTCAGACTGCTGGCAACGTTTTCGCCATGGTTAGCGCCATCATTGCAGCCGCTCTGTACGGCAACATTGGCGTCAAAGGTACAAACCCAATCATCCGCCTCGTTCGATATAGCGCAAACCACTAACCTCAACATCGCCAATAGTCATCTACAACAACATCTTCGTCGAAATGTTCCACGCCCCACCCCTGACCTCCAAACCCGGCAAGATCGCCTGGATCATCCTCATCCCCATCTACTGGGTCATCGCCTTCGTCATCGGCGCCGGCATCCCCGACTTCATCGGCCTCACCTCCGTGGTGGCCGCCTTCTGCATCCTGCACTTCACCTACACCTTCCCCCCCATGCTGGCGGTCGCCTACATGTGCAAGAGGAACGCCATGCGCGCCGACGAGGGCTTCGATCCCGCCACGGGCGCGGTGAGGCGGAGCGACAGTGGGTTCAAAAGGTTTATGAGGGGCTTCATGGCCGATCGCTGGTGGATGAACGCGTGGAATATACTGTACTTTTTTGGGGCGCTGGTTTTGGCGGGGTTGGGCGCGTATGCGGCGATTGAGAATCTGAGGATTGCGTTTGCGAGTGGGGCGACTAATAGTTTTGTTTGTAAGAGTCCGTTGGCGGGGGCGTGATCGAGGTAAAGTAGGGGTAGCGGGGATGGGGTATGAAGATGAGGGAAAGAGAGTAGGTGGCCGGGATGAGTGATATGTGGAATCGGAGGATGGATAATTTGTATAAGCTATATCACGATGTCCCTATACTTCTTACATATAATCTATATCCCGATGTTCTGATACTACTCCTGACAGAGAGTTCCACCCAACGCTCACATGTGCTTCGTATTCTGTCACTATATAGTCCATTCATCCACGGCTGGACACTATCGAACCTATTGATACTCAACAAACACACCTGCATCCAACTCAGACACCGTGCGTGCCTTTTTCCAAGCTACTGGCTGTTCATACCATCTACATGCCATCTCCCCTTCGCTTTCGCCAACACCTCATCCCATCTCATCTCAGTGCGTCCACTCTCAGCTTTACTCCAAGCTACTTTGCACCCCCTCTCCATATCTCGTCCATTATCTACTACAGCTGGCCACTATCGCATCAAGTCCAGAACAAACTCACCATCCATCCAGACACAGTGCCGTTTCCGTTCGTGGCTGTTGACTGTTCACAACATCTACATACTATCTCACCCAACAGCATCCTCTTTCCTTCCCCCCCTTCTCTATCCCATCCTACCCTATCCTATTCTATCATATCCAATCCTATCCCATCTTATCTTATCCCTATTCTATTCACTAGAACCGAACATCCACAACCGCCGATGCAGAGATTAAGATGGTCTCTTGTCTTTCGCCACCATTATGTGTGGCACGCTCATCTTTGGCGCTCTGGTTAGAGCATCGAGCTTGTTGGAGAGGTGGAGAGGTGGGCAGGTGGATTGTGGTGTTGTAGGAGATCAAGTCTAGACACGCGAGGCTTTTGGGGAGGGGGGGAGGGGGGAAGGTGTGGGGGTGGAGGATGTGATGCAGAGTGAGAATTAGACGCTGATGAATGGGGTTTCAAGGAGGAGGAAGCTGTTGGGTGGTGGGGGTTGGAGAGCTGGGAAGGGGCTTGTGGGAGGGTTGGGGTTGGGATGGGTGATGATCGGTCGGGGTTGGTGTGGCTGGCTTTCACTGGAGGGGGTTGAAAAAGATAGGCACTTTATCTCTCTTCTTCTGCACAGCGACTCCAAGAAACAGCAATCTCACTTTTCGAGCGACTTGCTATCGACGCCATCGTTGCATTACTTCAAGAGACCAACATCGATCTCCTCATACACCTGTCCTCTACATTCAAATAACAAAGTCAAGAAAAACAGCCAAAAGACAAAGCTCTAAAAATCGCATCACAGAACCGGTCAGTAGCGTAAGATGGTGAGGATGCCGGCGATGGGCTCGCTGGGGGTTGTGGAGGAGCGATGGAGGAGCGAGGAGGGAGCGTGGAGGGAGGGGAATGGAAGGCTGCATGTGACGGTGATGAAAGAAAGAGTATACATCGGAGGGACGGTTCTGGAGCTGGTGTGTCGGCGAGGTTTTCCAAATGGCTTGAATCGCGCTCTTGCGTTGCAGCATGCTGTGCTGCTGCTGTGTCGGGGCGAATTTGGTGAACCACCGTGCGTAGGAGAGTTCGTTGCAGCGGTGAGAAATAGGGCATCCTTTCTTGGGGAAAGGTATGGGCTGTCTTGGCGGTGGGCTGGATGACCCAAGAGGGAGGGATGCATAGCTGGAAAGGAAAGATTAAGGAAGCAATTGACCTGTGCTATCTGGCACCCAGCAGAAGGGTTTGGAGAAAGTATTGATGATGTTGTTGCTTGATGAAATACCTAAGAGGTGTGCACTATCCAATAGGAAGAATGGGACCGAAGTATATACATTGAAGCGAAAGTCTCCTCCCTAAAGCATCATACCGAGAATCCAGAGATATACGATAGAAGTTACGCGGCGGGCAAGGCCAACAAGCTAAAGAATCCTCCCACCACAGGGCGCGCGGTGAATTCCAGGCCAGCCGTTGGGTAGCTGCAAATAGTCAGCGCAACAGCCCTCCCCGAAGAACAAGAGGGTACCTACTCTCCACTCGTGACATCGTACAGATCTGTCATTGCCCTGTTGGTCGGTGTCTCGTTGATCCATTTCGCGATGTCGCTGATGAACAGCGCGATCGTGTTGCCCGAGGTCGTGGCAGCGGCGAGCATGGACTCGTCGTCTGTGCTTCTGGTAAGTTGAATTCTCTTTCAGGAAGGTGACAAAACGGGACGAAAGCGACGGAGCTTACTTTTCGTGTAGTCATGCCTTGTATCAAGAGGTACGCCGTACTTGCCTGCGACGGTGGGGTAGAAAGCAGATTGCATGTCATAGACTGCTTGAGGCACAAGTTTGAGGTTCAGAACCTTGTCGCCATACAGATTGTAGAGAAGGCCTTGTAACATCAGGGTCAGTGTTTCCGACTACATGAGCAAGAAGGTGGAACGCAGGGCTAGGGCTTACCGTGGGTATCGTTCGCACCATAATTGAGCGTGGTATGTGGAGGAGTGGCGTCATGGGCGATGCCCAGGGTTTGCCACTGCGTAATGTAGTCGTGCGCAATATTCGTATAATTGGTCGCATCGGCGGTGTTGCCGGTAAGGCTGGCAATGTTGGCCATAGCTCCGATGCCAATGATACCCTTGAGGGCGAGATTCGTTTGGTTCCTAGAGGCTCCGTGTAAGACAGTCATTCCGAGAGACCAAGGGACAGTTGGCTTACGCAAGAGGGCCGGCAAAGTCGTCAGTCGAAATCTGATTGGCAGGAATCAATGCATCGGAAATAAGATACTGCGTCCACTGATTAAGAATCTTATAATGCTGGGTCAAGTACGCGGTATCTTTCGCTCGCTGCGCATACGCCAGGGTCATGATAAGCATATTACCACACTCTTCCAGGGGCTGCGGCTCGTCGTTGCCGGCAGAATGGCCTGTCGCATTGGGATAGTGGGATCCTAGATCGTGCATCGAATACTGATTCGGATACTGCCCCGATTCCTGGTTGATGAAGAGCGGGTCGAGTAGTAACTTGAGTAGTGTGGGGTTGGTGTAGATCCAGATTGGGAAGGAAGGGAAGATGACATCTACTGTCTGAATGTTGCCGTCTGAGCTGATTTCTTTGAGGAAGAAGTAGGGCGTGTCTGTGGTGCCGGCTAGCTGGGTGGCACCGAAGGCTTGGCGAGCGGAGAGGGAAGTGAGAGTGACATAGTCCGAGCCTCCAGCGGCGGTGGAGTCGCTGACGATTTTGTTGTCAAAGGTGGTGGATAAGCCGGCTGTGGTGGAGTAATCGGTGTGGAAGAAGGTTAACTGTTGAGCATCAGCAGAGTCACAGAAGAAGTCCCCTTAGAATCTCGTTTTGGCCTGGGTCATATGGGGTTAAAGCAGTAGAAGATCTGCCGTTGAAGACTGCGAGGTAGCTGCGTGGTTGCAAGTGTATAGGATCCAAGGGAAGAGATGTTGTGATACTTACAGCATCCAGCTCGGTTGGATAGTAGCTTGTCCACAGTGAAGGCACGCTAACAGTACCCTTTGCGCCATCAAACTGAACGGCTTGCTCCTGAGTCAGCCCTATCGTGAACAGAGTGCTGATTGGCGTCGAGCTGACTGAGCCTAGATCAACGGCGAATCCAAATGTTGGGTACCTGTCGGTGATCGCTCGGAAATTTGTATCATCCGTGTTGGCAAGAGAACCTTTGGAGGTGAAGGCGCCTCTGACGTCGGTATCGGAACCCGATTGATGGGTTAATTTCGCGACGTTGTCGGTTGCCCAGTACCAGCTTCCGAAGTCGGTCTGTTCTGCCGTTTCTGAGAATAGCAGCTGGGTCTGACGGTAGAACTTATGGTAGGCTATTCCACCGGATGCTGTAGAGTCGGTATTGTTGGTATTCTGCCTGCGCCTGAGAGATCTTCGTCGCGTTGATGCCGGTGCGCTTCCAGGCGCTACGCCGTATTCCCATTGAGCAATAGCAGAGCCGTCTGCAGATGCCCATTCTGAAGAATGAAGATGTCAATGGACTTTCGAGGGGGACGTAGGCGACACACCAGAGAATCATCACACTTACCAGCAGTAATGTCAGTATAGAGCTGCACATCGTGAGGGTTGCCATCCGAAGAAATTACCGAGACATCAACGTAGGAGAATGGTAGCGACTGTCGTTTGAGATCGGTTGGAAAAATGGGCGAGAGGAATGTTACATTCATGGTTATGGCACCGGCACTCAAGATGAAAGTGCTTCGGGTCGATGTATACTCGTACGAGGTCTGAGTTACGAGCGTTGGTAAAGGGGCTGGGCTGCCCATCCAGGTGTAGGTTGCGCCGTCCACCCGAATGAGGCCCGTCCAGCCTAATATCTTGCCGCTACGCGTAAGGTCAGAATAATTGTGGATTAGAGAACCAAGTACTCACGTCCAGAACGTTGGCCACTGCCCGGCAAGATAGCCTCCGTTCCCGGGTCCACCCGATTCGGCATTACTGCCAGCTTGTTGCCAAGCGTTGACATAAGGAGACTTGACAGCTAATGGAATCGCTGGCGGTCTAGCAGGGGAGAAGCTAGACGCAGCATCGGATAAAGAAGTGAACAGAGCGAGAGCAAGAGCAAATATGAGAGACCACATGATGAAGACGGAAGCAGGAGGCACTGGCTGACATCCCAACATTCCGGGGAAAACATGATTATACTTATAGCGCTCGCTATAGCTACAGGATACTCTCAATCACACGCGGGGCATCCCGTGTCACTGGAAACCGCCATGGGATGAAATAGGAATGTCTCACCGTCACTGCAAGTCGTAAGCTATAATCTTAGCTACTAGGCTGCGGGGCCTCGGAGTCACTCCGAGTCGGCCTGTATCCAGCTTTCCGAGGTTGAAGGAGTGTTCAATGTCTTGCATCTGGTCCACATACGCGTAGTAGACCCCTGGTAATGCCATGCGCAACATCCCATGCCACTTGCCAATTGCCATCCGATTGGATCTATAGGGTATTCTTGGTCCACGTCGAGTGTGATACAAACTATACGCTGGCATATGCCAGGGATCTCCATCCAAGCAATTGCACAGCCATTGTACTCATCCCGTGCTCGTCAGGAGCTCTTGAGGTATTGTCACCCATGCCGGATTTTTCAGATCGACCGCCATCCTCGACTCCTTGGGAGTCTGAGTGATAAACGGGAAGGACAGCTTGTTTCTCCTCATGGCCGTTCAGAGAAGAGCCTCCCCAGTCTTGAGCCCGGTGTCGAGCCGGTCTGAGCAGGTCCGAAACACAACGGGTTGAAGTAGGGAAATTGGGGGTCCTGTGATAATTTTAGCCCGTAAGTTCTCGTAGCTTGGCCCAAACAGGGAATCCAGGAAAAAGGGAGCCGCAAATCAGCCGCGCGCCAAGGATGACGTCGCTTGCTCTGTTCGGCACAGGAAACGGACTTGGCAGGGCGACCTTCCTCTCTCAGCGTAGAATCGACGTGAATGCCGCTGCGACTGGCTCTCTTTCTTCTTGACGTTGCTCTTCAACCTCCGCTGTCCTTGCGGAACCCGAGGTGCTTTCCAACCCTTCCCCGCCTTTGGGAGGTGTATGCTTGGGCCAAGCTGTAGAGGTCTGCAGAGCTGCTAGCACGCTCGCGTTTGCTACTGCAGGTGCAAGCACGAGCGCTTGACATGAGTGTCTGTGCGGTCTGCTGAGCTTTTTCTAGCGGTACTGCCAAATCATTCTCCTCGAGTCGATGTTGCCCTTGTGATTTACCCCACACATCCCTACCCCGGATCTACCGGTAATCTGGAAGCCTCACCCGCCTGTGCCTTGAGCCCATGACAGGTTCACGCAAGCACGCCGACCTGCAATCCGATCCACCTGCTAGACAACCGCGTTGATTTGCCCTAGCGATCCACGTCTGACATCTTACCTGCTCCTTCGACCTTGAGCAACCGTTTGCTCAGCTTAGGGGCCATCGATTTTGACCGCTCGTATCGGCAGGTGTCTGGCCGTCCGGGGTCTCCGGTAAACTTAGACTTTGTATTGATGCGTACTACTCGGCTCATGACTAAGATCCTCCTCAGAGAAAGGTCGATTAGGGTTGGTCGAGTCAGCCACTCCTACCTTTGTGACTCTGGCCAGAAACAAGTGTGCTTTGTCGTTAGTTGTTCAGATCTTTGTAGAAAATTCTCGGATTCTTCCTGTGGGATCGAGTTAGCACGTGTGGGATGGTCACGTGCTAGCCTTTCGTAACCCATTTCGCAGCCCAAGAAATTGGTATTGCATTACCCGACCTGCCGTCCGAGACCCTGATCTCCATCTATGAGCATTTGGGTCCGCCAGAGCTGCGTCGAGATGTGGAGTATCTCCTAGTGTGCAAGCGTTTGTACAAAGTTGCTCGCTATACGTACCTAAAAGATCTGCAGCTGTCGAAACTACGTCTATCGTCGTATGACCTTGAGCGGCTGCCCCCCAAAGGGAGCTTGCTCTTTCGATTATTCAACGCAAAGCCAACCACATGTCAATAAAACTCGAGGGCCATCCGTCAAGGAATGTGTCTCTGACCTCATGGGATGAAGGTCCCATGGAATCACGGTCCGCTGAAGACCAGGAAGACGATATCGACGAGCGGGTGATCGTTAATGCCAAAGCCATACGCATCTGGGAAGGTGATTGGCAGCCAGCGTTACAGAACTGGAGGCGGCTCATCAACCAACAACTCAGATATCTTGCTGACAGTCTGCCTTTCTTTGGTAATTTGCAATCTTTCAGCTTCGAGGCCTCCTACGAGAATGATGCAGACGACGGGCCCAGATGGGACTATTTATATGCAGCCACAGTCTTCCATGTTGTCCAGAAACTTCCTGTTGGCCTTCCGTCGCTCAATCTGGACATCTGTCGCACAGAGCTCCTCGATAACGGCGGAAATGGGATTCACATCTGCCCGCTATTAGGCCAACGCCTGAAGGAATTTCGATCTGTACGACTTCGAATGCGCAGCATCTGCCCAAAGCTCTTCCAAGATTGCAATGTTATCGATTCTCTGGACAACTTGATCATTAGGCTGAATTTACCAATGTATTCTGATTACGACGGCGACAACGAGCACTATGATGCCAAGCTGTGCCGTCAGTACGGACGAACGTTAATACCACAGGATTTGATGAAGAAAATGACATCGATAGGGATTGCCTATGGAAGACAGCTTGCTCACCAGACATTCCGAATTGGTTGCAGAGGTCCCGGGATCTCAGCTATCAACCTGTGTGTTATTGATTGCCTGTCAAAGGAAGTACTCTGCAACCCCTCTGGAATCTTTTGCTACGAGGAGGATGGTAGGTCTTGGGGCTGGAATGAGGAAAACCAATACTTGCGCCGAGCAGGCAGGTTCCAACGATAGTAATCTTGGAAGGCCCCAGGATCATGATCGGGGAGTTAATGGAGTATGATGCCGAGCTCTGCACCAGCGTAGGATGTCTAGCCATAATTGTGGTCAGTACATCCGTACAGGCTTGGATTGGTATCGGGTCACGGCTCGCGTGTCCTAGCAGCTTGCCGCGCAGGACTACGACGCTATCTTCTCACACAACGTCCCACGTGGCTTACGCTTTTCTGCCTTGCGCGGTTCTTCATATTGCAATACACTTGGTAGGGCCTAGGAGGTGGTCGGCGGCTAGACATACCACCATGGAACTCGAAGCAGTGGATGTCAGCCCATCTCAGGGATCATGATCGAGGTGAAGAAGGAGAAGGGAACCTTCACTGGCCGCGTTCAAGGGTGGAATGAATGGGCCTCAAATCATTAATCATCCGTGGAGAATCGCCTACGACTCCATGTGCGGTGTTTTCCAGCACCAATAGAAAAGATGTTGAGTCCCCATTTCGCAACGCCAACACAGCCCAGAAGAAGTATTAAGCTAGGAAATCATCCAAAAGATGCGTAGAAAGGTTGTTGCCGCTTTCCAAATTGATTGAGCAAAATGGGAAGGCGCTCGATGTATATGCTGATGCCAGCACTATCGTACCGTGCCCTCGGTGGGGGATGTATGAGCGTTGTTCTCCAGACGTGTCCAATCCTAATTTGCGGTACAATTGGAAGTTTGTAGCGGCAAATTCTTACCGAACCCTAGTAGCCGACACCAATGTCTGCAACGGCTAAAATAGTCGGGCCCACGAATCTATCTATCTCTTTTTCTCTCCCAGCTGTCTTATAGAGTCAGACTGGTAGATCATTTATCACAGGATTCGAGTTCCGGTGTGAAGCTTTTCCGGTACGATAATGAAGAGGTTGGGAAGAGAGAAAATGGTTGGTTTGTGGGAGTAGTGATAGGCTGTTGCTTCGTGTCAGGCTTGCATTATCCCTGTCATGTCAATAGGTGCTTGCATGGGGCACCAAGCAATGGTGGAAACGTTGTAATGAGTTCGTAATTTGACACCAGGTTAACCTGGCAGGGAGGCCAAGAAGCGATCGGGAAGTAAACGAATCATAGAACCCTGACTAGACGATCTTGAACTCGGGAGAGCGTCAACATCAACTCGCTGAAGCTGTCAAGTCTGTTAAGACGGGTGTGAGGTATTAGTGGTAGATTTGATTGCTCTATGATTATTTATAAGCGCTGAGCTCATACTTCTTCTTTCCTCATTTTCGCCGGAAGCCCCAAGCCAGAACAGCTTTTCGGTTCGTCTAGTCGTCTAAACCTCCCCACACAAGTATCCAGCAAAAGACAGCACCACCAGCCCAGCCCACGCCTGCCGTCCAGCCACCCGGGACTACTCGCGGCTTAGAAGAGCGCAATCGGATTGGTCGCATTCGGCGATAGCGCCTGGTTCAAATCCCAATGCTCGACGATACAGCTCCCATTCATGCGGAAGAAATCCGTCAGCGCCAGCAGGGGCGTGCTCTGCACCTTGAGATGCACCATGCCAATGTTCCTCTCAAATGTCTCGTGCAGAATAGTGCGGTTCAAGCTGGGGATCAGGAACGAGAGGAAGGAGATGGCGGCGGCGCGGCCCTGGGGCGCGAAGGGGGAGTGGTTGATGTAGTCCGGGGACACGTAGGTCAGGTAGGCGTCGGTGGCGTTCTGCTTGACGTAGAGCTTGTCAATGAAGTCGAAGAAGATGGCGTGTTGCTCGCCGGGGTTGGCGAACTTGGGGGGGCAGTAGGGACCAACGGGGAGGCCGTCGGGCTGGTAACTGTAGGGGGGGTAGGATTGGGGGAAGGCGAGGAGGGTGGGGAGGAGGCCCATGAGGGGGGCGAGGAGAGTGAGACGCATGTTGGAGGGTGGGTGAGGGAGTGAGGTTTGGAGAGGTGGTGGGAGTGTAGATGAGCTATTGAATGCTCTACGTAAAATCTAAACGATGGATAGACAGTGAGAGAATAATGTAGAAACGCTGAGCAGGCGGAGTGACTTATATATAATGAATCGCGGAGGCTGGTCCAACTGGATGCGAAGCGTTGATACTTGAGAAGGCAGGAGAGAAGTCAAAGGCCGTTGAGGTGGAGCGTCGTAATCCGCACCATCCCGCCTTTGTACCATTATATCGACCCCACATCCCAAAGGAGACGCCATGAAATCAGGAAATCAAATGTTGGATTCCTTGCCTCGAAGGAAAACAAGGAGATTGGTTGGCTAGCTGCTGAGCAACGGAACCAGCCACGCGGTCACGTGATTTGGTCTTGGCGGAACGCAGGGCTCGGTGACCGCGGCCAACTTAGATAATGTAGTCAGGTACTTGTTGACCAGCAAGGCACAGCACGGTGATAGAATCGTAAGCATCATTGATGTTGTTGTACGTAAGTAAGGGAGCGTATGTGGAAGGTTTCTCGACTGTGGAGATGAACGTTCGGTCGATGCAATGCCGCAGGTGGCCCGGCCGACTTAGCAACTCAACAGCCACGGGCCTCGCACGTATTACACCGTGCTGCCGGCAGATCTGTAAGGTACTTCTAAGTGAAAGTACGCGTATCAAAGGGTATGATAACAGCTTGGAGAGACCCCGCCGGTCGGGACGGCCAGGAACGTGTGACGGTCAGAGGCAGCCACAACACCCCATGTTTCAGCATTTGCCCTGGTTGGGCCTCAAGGGCCGACTTTTAATGCGACGAGCGGAAAGAGATTCGTGTGCGGAGTTATTTACATGTAAAGGAGTGATTGGGTACCCATGTTGAAGAGATACAAGTACTTTATGAAAGGAAAGTACTCTAAAGTAGCTGCCCTGAGCTTCTACTGCTAACCTTATTGAGACTAGTTGCCATAGATAGCCTGCTCAGCGTTCTCAAACAAGCTCTCGTCTCCATTGTCCTTGACAGCGTCTTCACTTCGCGATTGGACTCTTTATTGGTGTTGGACATCATTCACACAAGTTAAGCAATCTGTTCCAAATCTTCGCTAGGTGGAACATATTACGGCTTTTGCCCGTCTGAATAAAGTGCCCCTACTTGATCCTGCAAACGCCTGAAGCTCAGCAAATATTACGGCCTTGACTATGATATGAAGCTCGTGATTGAAGCTCCCTTGCAATGCTGACCTGTCGAAGCAAAATTGGTTAGGACCACGCGGCACGAATTTGCTAGAAGAAGGCTGATTGAACTTTCACAAGTTCATTTGAGCCGCATGTTCACCCACGCAGAATTGTCGTCAATCCGTTGCACTTCGATCAAGCTCTTAGGTACCCAGCGCATGATTTGATAGCCGACTCGTTCCGTTCGTGCCCCCAAGGAAGAACTTGCCTCGCGTCCGCCATTCCTCCTATAGGCCCCAGCAGCGAGGCCGCGGATTTCAAGGCCCCGAAGCTTCAGAAAGCTTCCCAGTTCTGCACCAACGTCTTCCCAGGTGTCAATTCCGTTTTCGAAGTCAAGATGGATGTTTCGAAGCCTAAGATCGACCAATGTGTTCTGATGGCGCCGGCAAATGCCCTTGAGCGCGTTCAGATCCAGAGGCCTATCACCAAGTTCTAGCGTTGAAAGCTTTGGCCGGAGAACCTGTCCGAAAGTACGCTGCCATGCCGGAAGCCACGTGTACATGCTTGTAGACAAGGTCGTCAGATGCTCCAAAACCTCTCCGAGGACCCCGAATGCTTCACTATCTGAAGTAAGGGACTTCCGGTGAGCACCATCGACACTCGTAGTGGAGTCGAATTTGAAGCACTTTAAACTCCCTGCAGTAAGTTTCAGACTCATGGCGACCGAGGCGTCATTCAGAGTATACAGTGGTATCTTAGACAGCTGCGACCCATAATGGAGATGGGTTATCTTCGGGCTGTATGAGGAGATGGCCTTCGTAAGGTTCACTACGCCACGCCAGTCCCAAGGATAGTCGGTGAGCACATCCATCAAAACGGCAATCCTTTTTCAGGAGAGGTTTGCTTTAAGGTACTTCTTCATTTGTCGGGTAATTGGAAAAAATAACACTCAGATGGTACTTTATTCTTCAGCAGTATCTGCTTGATCAATACGCAACACCACAACTTCTGCCTGTAATCAGGGTCCATGACATGTCACCGAGTGATACTGCTGACGTGACATTCACAAGCCTTGGACGTACCACGTCCTGTAACATCAGGGACTTTTTAAACACTTGACCTGAGAAAAACGGCTTGGAGTAACCAGGAGTCCGGAAATACAATGATCGATCTCGCTAAATAGTCTCAGATGTACTAGAAGAGTGTTCGCTCGAGACGCAATCATCATATCAGAATATAGAGCCGCCTTACAAAAGACAGCAATTCGAAAAACTCGCTGAAAACAGAACTGCAAGGAGCTAGAACCAAATACCAACCGACTCGCTCCCACGAAGCGAGCTTTAGCCCAGACCACACATCCGGCAGAGCAGCTCATACGACAGCGTGATAGCTCGCATCATTCATTTTCCCCTGACTTTAACGAAAACTAAGCCATCAGCCAATAACCCCTGGAGCAGTACCTCCTAATTCTAGATCCAGAGCTATCCATACGCAACAAGTCCATTCAATATCCGCAATCGTCCATGCTCGCCGCCATAACCGCTCCACCCGCTCCACAAGACCCTGGGATATCCAACACCCCTACCACGCCAGTTGCCTATCCCTCCTCGGACCGAAAGAGTCCCCGACGAAAGCGGGCGAGTTGTGAAGTACGCGCACTTTTTGAGTTAACCGGCTTTCTGGAAGGGCGAACAGCCAAACTTCCTCACGTCGCGGGGAAATCTGATTGTGGTCAGTTTGCTTGCGCCTTCTCGGTGGCTGCATCTATGCATCGTCAGTAGGTGAGAGAGGCGCTGCGCCCGCGAAGGGGTTGGGGTTTGGCTTTATCGCCTGGGATGGGCGCGAGAAGCTTAGAGTAGATGATCGGTGGCTTGGTGCTAGAGCTCAGAGGCGAAGAGTTGATTCCAGATGTGGGAGCTGGGCGGATGGGAATGGAGAGCGGTTTGGGGGTAATCGAACGAGAAGCCGCAGATAAGTCTGGCTGCTAGGCCACTGATGCAGGGCATCGGTGTTTGAACTTTGAATGCAATGTCTTCCTCTTTCAGATCTCGAGACGGTTTGTATTTAATCGTGTTCTATATCTAAGGCGGTGAAATTGAGAATCCTCGTTTCTAGTAAAGAATGATACGGCCTAACTTAAAGTCTTGAACGTCTTGAAACCGCAACGATGCCTTTTCTGTACGCAACAATTAGCTTGTATGCTTCCACGAAGAGTCGAGAAAACATCAACATACCTACCTCTCCCGCCCATAAGTCGGCGCAGGTTTCGGCTTATTATCCAAGATCCCCTCAATCTTCTGCATAACCTCCGGCGTCAACTTCGGCACCAGCGCCAACGCCTTGCAGTTATCCACAATCTGCTCCACCTTCGTCGCACCCAATATGACCGTGCTGACATTCTCATTCTTCGCCGCCCATGCGAGTGCCAGCTGCGCCGCATTCCCCCCAATATCCTCGGCAATCTTCGTCAGCTGGCGGACTTTCTCGATCTTGGATTTCCCAGCGTCCGTCTGCAGCTCTTTAACGGTGTTGTCGAAGAACGACTGGTGGTTGGAGAAGCGGGAGCCTTCTGGGACACCGTCGTTGTATTTGCCGGTTAGGAGCCCGGAGGCGAGCGGTGACCAGATTGTGGTGCCGTATTGGAATTGGTCGAATAAGGGTGCGTATTCGACTTCGAAGCGCTCGCGGTGGAAGGCGTTGTATTGGGGCTGTTCGGCGATGGGGGCGATGAGGTTGCATTTCTCGGCGATGAGGGTCGCTTCTGTTATTTGGGTGGCGCTCCACTCCGAAGTCCCCTGAGTAGATCTCCGAGTCAGCATCCGTGCTTTGAGTTGCTAGATTGAGAAACGTGTCGGTGGAGCGGATGCCTCTACAAGCTGCTTCATGTATTCTTGGGATTGTGCTAGGGGTGAAGGATGCTCCGAGCTTTACTTACCCAGTAGTAGGCCAGGTTGAGGTTTCGTATACATTGAGTAAACGCTTCGACAATTTCACGCATTGGAGTAGCAGCATCTGGTCGGTGCTAAATAGGTATCGCGGTTAGCTTCTCTTTCTCGTGCTGAATATGTAGTCATGAGGCAGGTCTCTGTAACGAATCTTGGAGACGTGTCCCATTTTCTTAAGATGGCAGGGAGAGGCAAGCGCTGCTCAGGGGTCCACTTACCGCGAAGACAACGTCAACGTATGGATGCTGCAGGCGCTTAAGCGAGCTCTTCAACCCCTCGACCACGTGCTTTTTGGATAGACCGCGGGTGTTGGGCTCTTTACGTCCGGTGCCGAAGAATATCTTGGTTGTGAGTACATATTCATCGCGAGGCCCTTATTTCCGAGTCAATTCTGGTCCCCCAAGTCGCTGGGTTGAGCCAGTAGGGAGTGTGTCCTCTTACAGCCGAGTTCCTGTAGCGCAGCCCCCATCTCGACCTCGCTCTCGCCATTCGCATAAACCTATCACCGCGAGGGTTCAACCACCGAACACCGCAAAACCAAAGCCCCCAACTTACCTCAGCAGTATCAAAAGTATTGATCCCATGATCCCAAGCCGTCTGCAAGCACTCCTTCACAATATTCCCCTTCTGGGTCCCACCATAAGTGAGCCAGCCCCCTTTTTCGAGCGACAGTCAGTCCCTGCCTCTGCACCGAGATGGAAGGATAGGACGTATGGCCCACCTAGAGAGAAGAGCGAGACTTTGAGCCCGGTGGGACCGAGATGTCGGAAGATCTATGGATATTGTCAGAGGAGAAGCAGGTAGGAGCTGCTGCTGGGATAAGGTGTACCATGTCTTTGGGCTCATACTTGGACTCGACTGCCATGATGATGGTGCTAGTCGTCAATGAATGTAGCGAATTAAAATAATCGAGGGAATGCTTGTTGATTTCGACTGGGTCAAACGTAAGAATTGGATGATTGCGTGTATAACAAACGTTGCAATGACAGCGCACAAAGGCTCGGAGCATGTCATGACGTCAGAAACAGTAAATGTTGTGCCGAGAGGAACTGCCGGTAATGACTGCCGTCTCACGCTTGCTTAATCGGTCTTGGAAGGCTTCACGATAGGACTTGAAACCTCCTCAGAGGTCCCGAATCTTTATCTCAGTGCGTCTGAAGCGCTCAAGTTCGGCGTTGTGCCCCTGGCTACCTTAACTTGCAGGGTGTGCCAGCTCCAACGTGTTGAAGAAGCAGCGGTGGACCGTCTAAGCCAGTCATAATCTACTGGAAAAGCAAAAAAACGTCAAGACATACCAATGCTTGTTGCAATGGTGATGGGTCGGATAGGGAAAACACGGTGGTAGAAGAACAAGACCGAGAGCTTGACCGCGGTGGCGCACGCGCAGAATATGAACTGAATTGCGAAAAAGGTCTGCAATAACATTAGCGACCTTCTTGTGTGATTCCTAGTCCTTTTTCTTTTCAAGTTAGGTAGGTTGATGAACCATAGAATTGCTCACCTTTGTGAAAGCAATGATCTCGGGTAGGTCCAGCATCAGCATATGCCTTCCGAAGCCATTTTGTACAGCTGTTCACGGTAAATAAGTACCCTTCCAGGCCGAAGAGAGTTTTTCACAGGATACGTACACATGTATTGAGTGATGGTCAGACCATACGCCCAGATCTAGATTTTCTCAATGCCAGGTACAGAGGGACTTCCCTGAACAGCTTACTAGTGCAACAATAATCAGATAGTCCTCGACTCCAAGTTTAATTTTCTTCTGGCCATAATCCGAAGCACGACTGCGATCGTCGAGAGCACAGTCAATACCGTAATGATTGCCACAACCTCAGGTCCGCGGTTATCGTTAATCTAGGGAACAGCTTGAACGCAGATTTGTCTGGTTGAGACTAGCGATTCTACTCAAGTTTGAGCATCAGCAGGCGTAATCCAAATGTGACCTGAACCAGGGGCCTTCAAAAACAGGCCCAACATCAACAATCGCAGGTGCCTCACCTTGAGCTTCTACTAAGCTGCAATTGCCGGCGAGAATCGTCCCTTGCAACGCAAGAAAGAAATTGTCATTTGCACAAATGCAAGCCAGGCTTGGGCCACAGCCCGCCGCGGCGATTGCGGCATAGGCAGGATACTATTGAGGAGTAAGCCTCCGCCACCGCAAACAAAGGGAAGCCTTACAGCGCATTCTGGCACTTGAGCCAGCTCTCGAATGGAGGCAATTGTATTCGCCATGATTGCAGGTGGAGAGTCTGTTACGTGCTAAGAAAGAAGACAGAGTGCAATTGTTCAAAAAGGAGATTGACTGTCCAAAAGGCCAAAGTGGTGGACAACCATTGCATCTTATGAAACGATTCAAGTCCATCACTCTTAGGGTAGCCAACCTCTCACCTTGACTGTCTAACCGACCTGGCTAGAACAAGCCATCCTGCTAGCTCATGGAAACAGGAGCACCGGCCAATTGAGGGTTAAAGCGAAGGCTACTGCCAACATCGTTCCGGTGCCAGGTACCTGCACGCGCACAGACATGATCAAGCTATCGATGGAGCTTCACCACGAGATAGGAGAATAATCGGAAAAAAAAGATCAGAGCAACTGTTAGCACTGAAGATCCCTGCTACTCTTCCGGTCCGTCTTGTGCCTTGCATGTTATCGGAGAATTTGCGGGGAGCGCTTTGGTCAGTACGGGGCTCGACCCCATAACTCATGAGTCCTGGTCGACGCTAGTAGCTCCACTAGTGTGACTAAATGGAGCCCGCCCGAAGGACTATCTAGATGTTGTCGCCTAGGCGACTCGGTTTGCGGACTCTGGGGCACCTAGCAGCCCGTAGCCCCTAAGCGTCCCAGATGCGAACAGGTCTTGGCATGACCAGTAGATGGTGTGCGGCCTTCTCATTGGAGCGCAAGCAGCGCGATCGCGCTAGAAGTCCCTCTAGAAGTCCGTGCAGCGTAGAATTCCCCAGATTCGAGAAGTGAAGTCAAGCCACTTCGCTAGGATATGCCATCCTTTCATCCTGTCATTCATGGCAGTCACTCGCTCTCAAGTCTCAGTACTTCTACCAACACCGCCAGCTTCAGAATGTGCCGTTTCTGGCAGGGCCTTTGCACGGACGCGCTACGGGTACGCCCGTTTGCTATTTTAGCGAAGTTGTGGTATGCACGACAGGTTGAATTTGGAGAAGCTTGCTCGCGTGTGGATGATGGGGCTTGAGAATAGCGGTTCGAGTGCTGAAACGATTATATCAATAAGACCCTATATTTTTTTTTTGTGGCTTTCTACCTCGCAATTGTATTTGGACATGTACGTGTAAGGGAGTCGTACTAAGGCTCTCAAAAACAATTGGCGAATGCTGTGATATTTGGTCGTCGTTAATGAGGCAATTGCATAGCTAGTGAGAGAGGCTATGTGTACGGGCGTGTATACTAGGCTAGAAAATGCTATGCATGCTCTTTGGGGTGGGACGCAGCACTATAAACTAAAAATGAAGACTACTACTACTACTAGTTGTGGTATCAACAATAGGTCGAATTTGGAGACGCTTGCTCGCGTGTGGCAGCGTACGCCGCCTTGCCGTGGTCATGTAAGATTTGCCTGATCCTATAGGCCGCGAAGCATTGTAATTCAATGGAACAACATGCGGGAGACAAGCTTTGAGCGACAAGGTTGTTCTCCACGATGAATTGATCGATTTTGCAGGCCTGAACTTTAGGTGGGCTGTTTGCGGGGGCCCGTGGGCGCCGCAATCGCAGTTATCATAATCATAATCGCCCAGTAAGGTAAGACCCTAGATGAGCGCTCGCCCTCCAGGTTTGGCGCGAGAAAATCAACCGAAGCTTCTACGTCTATGTCGTCATACTTACTGGGAGGTGCTGGATGGAGCTTGTTCGCTGTTCTTAGTGTCAGTGTAGAATCTTGGCACAACCGATACTTCATTAACAAGCTGTGCTCGTACACCGGCCCGCATGTATTACTGTTGCGCAATAGCTAGAGAACAAAGACATGGATCGAGACGAAGATTCATGTATGAGCCGGCAAGAGCCGTGAGGCTTTCTTTGACGCAGCCATGCGATTCGCCTGGGAAAGTACGATGAACAAAGACATCTTGAAATAAGACCGAGAACAAAAGCTTCTGCGCCCAAAATCGCGGAGTTGAGCTTTCAATTGACAACCTTTTGACAGAAACGCCAACAAGATGCTCAACAAGGTGAGAGTTCCTTGTGGCGCCGGCACGACAATAAACTTTCAATGCAGGCAACGCCACATAAGGGCGTTTGGTGGTCTTGGGCAAATTCTGAGATCAAGTGTTTCACCTTGTTGTTCTGCTCTTACTTCCCATCAATGGAGACCTCGGTATGGCTGCATCGAACAGGTCGGTCATTATAAGTTGGACAATCTCTTTTTCTTTCCTTTCTAAAAGCCCTGCATTTTCGAAGCTTTACCCTCACCATTTTCAAAATGATATTTCCAACGGAGCTAGCACTCCTTCTTCCTTTTCTCCCTTTCATTCTCGCATACTCGGGAGATATGACCTACTATGATCCGTCTGTCGGCCTGACTTCATGCGGTACTCTCCATGGCCCCAATGAGCTCATCGTCGCACTGTCTACGGGCATGATGAACAACGGCGGAAATCCCAACAGCAATCCGAAATGTGGCAAAACCATCGGCATCTGGAACCCACAAACGAAGCAGCAGCACTATGCCACGGTCGTCGACACCTGTTACGGATGTCAAGTGAGTAAAATTCTGGGCAACTCCCACCCTCTTTCCTTATCGAGAAGTTTGAGATCTGTGTCAGCAGCATCAGCTCTGAGCAATGTGCCACATAACTCATCCTTTGAACTTCATAGAGCATTGCTGACATCGGTATCGTAGATGCACGACATTGACGTCAGTCCTGCTCTATTCAAGGAGGTGGCACCCAACGGTGATGGGAGAGTCCATGGTATCGACTGGGGAGGACTACTGTTTGGTGGCTGAACAGCGAGCCTGATCCGGCTTGAGGTGCGTGCATGAGCCGAATTGTATGATAGTTGTTCCAGGCTTTATTCTTGTAAGATATTATAGATTGGTATGCTAAATCTGTCGCGCGGGTACTGGAGTTCAGCAGGTCTACATGCTTCGTGGTCCGCGTGAACAGGACTGGTTGAAAGGGCTTCTTTAACTTTTGAAGACCATGCTCTACGCATGTAGTGAGCCAGTAGCCTTATCCAGTCGAACTTGTCGGCTTTGTTTCCAAGTTTGCTCAGCATCATTGCTTGACTCACTGGTCCTGCGTCTTTCCTACCATCGGATTCACCGATGCAGGAGAAGAGACCTGGACGGGATCTTCCAGAACATGATGTGCGGCCGCATCGTATAAATAATTTAGGCAAGAACATTTTGGCACCTTATGTCTCGTAGAAAGTTTTGCTTCTGGGAGCCAGCGCCTTGTTGATTGGCAAGTATGCATGCGAGCTCCTAGCCTGTTGAGATGTACCAGATTCTTTGCCATGATTGATTTGCAGGGCCGAGGTCTTTGACAAAACGACAGTCATCCTGAGATTCCTACGAAGCGACTTTGCCTTCCCATTCAACCTTTTCAACCTTCCGAGAGAATCCTGCCATAACCCGAAAGTAGAGCTGCGAACTGCAAAAGGTTAAACAGGTCTATTACCATCATTATGCCAGCTGGAGCATTCTTAAGCTGTAGACAATCGGGCCATTGCGACATCGTCGTTGAGGGAAGAGCCAGGTCAAAGCAATCGCGAGAGATCTGGCACCATTCCAGCAGCATCCATCGAAGGGTGGTGCGTTGCGGCGTCCTTACGATCTGCTGCTCATGCAGATACAGAAACGTGCTCCAGTTCCGCTCGACCCAGATTTAAATTCCTGTAGAGAAGCAGTACGAAGTGGTGTGTCCAGATTCCAGAATCATGGTTCATTTGTCAGCTACGATATGAAAATAGACGAGAAAGACGAGAAAGCTGAAAAGCAATCTCCACATTTCGATCTCGGGCCGCAAGTCTAGCCGCGCGTTGCACCTTCCAAGATGCACAAAGACCACATGTAAGTAGTATTACGGTCTACCATTGCAGACCTCTGTCTTCGAGGTATGCAACAAATTCGGAAGCTTCAAAACTCCCAAAACACGAGAGGTGATCGCCATTACAGTCTTAATTCGCAAGCCAGCATAAAGTGTCTGACATGTCGACTCCGGAGACGGAGCTGCTCGTAACCCCTGCCAAGAAATAGATAAGGTTTCGGTATCGAGGGGAATCAGCCGTTGCTGATCTCTCTCAATCCAGCTGCGGCAACGACCACAAGAATCTGACATGCGTCTTCGACTTCCTCAGGGAATGCGCATTGTCTGTGGTCCAATCGCAGGAAACAATCCAGATTTGCCACCTGAGCAAGCAACCAATCATGCGGTATTGTTAAAATACTACAGTTTCAGCCTCTGTCACAGTTGCCGAGAACGCGGTGTGGACCACGACCCCAAATACTATAGGGATACATTTATATACCTCCTCCTCTCGCACCCTGAGCATGTCTTGCCACCCATCATCATTCATACTCGAGCATGGGCCTCTTGTGTGGTAAAGGTTCTCCGGACTGCACCGTCTACCTGCAGGGCCAAGGTTGTGGTAGATATGAGGCAGACTCTGGTAAGCGATTGGTTCCACTCGACAGAGTATTCGAAGACTCACCTTCGGCACAGATGTTGCAGGCATTGGGGTAAGCAATCGATTTCGTTCGAGGGTGGTAGACAAAACTTATGCAGCGTACAGATTATCACCGCTTGCGTTGCTACAAGCCTTGTGAACCTGATCATCGCCTTTGTCGGTCACACTCTGAGTGTCCTGCGAGGCTACGAAGAGAATGCAATCGACCAGTGGATATCTCACTATTTTCGGAGGCTACCGTTTTTGCGGATCAGCAAAGATCGGGCCGCCTTCTGGAGACCGGTTCTCGAAAGACTTATTCTGTTGTTGAGCGATTATCAATTGCTTTTCGGGGTCGCCATTCTGATTGCTGGCTACTGGAAGCATTGTTCCATCTCCGTGTACCACTTTTCGCTTGTCGTGGATCTTGCTTTTTTCTCCAACACGCATATGACCAGTCTCAGCATCTTGACTTGTTACTTACAAGAACGTCCTACACTGCGCAATTGGCGGGTCTGCATCATGGTCTTGATGTTAATTATGTTGCTGGCGGCTCTGGCTTTGGCGAGTAATCCCTTGTGGGGCGCAAGCACTAGCTGTCCTGCGCAGTGTCTGTTCGACCAAACGGATCGTGATCTCGCCGTGACCTATCCGTACATGTTCGCGTTAATACTGCATTACAGTACTTCCATCTGGAGAGTCTTTGACACCAGCAGATTAGACCACTATTTGCTACGAATACCGCGCGATAGGATACGAAATATCCATCAGTATTCCAAGCGTACGGGGATAGCCATTGCCGGCAGTGGCATTGGAGAGTTTCGAGCCGTACCTGCCAGCCTGCTACCCTTGGAGCTACTGTTGGCTGTTACTCTCAAGATTTATCTTGCTCTGGCTGCGATATTGGGATCCTTAACGATCAGTCTCTACTATGACATACTTTGGTTTACACTCGGCTTAATAAGCATTCTGAGCAACCGCAAGATTCCAGGAAACAACATCGATGGAGACGAAAACAAGCTGAGCTTCGGTCAGATTGTGCCAATGCTACTTCTGGCCTCCATCATTTTGACTTTCAAGGAAGTATATACAGGTAGGACTATCTCTCTCTCGGAGTATGAACAAGTCGCTAACGGCTGTTCTGCAAAAGACCAGATGATTGGAATTGAGGGCCATTCTCTGGACACATCGCACCTTCGTGAGCGGATCTCTTTCAGGCCGGAGAATGCAAGTAATATAATTTCCGACCCTGGACGGCCGGTCGAGGATCCGGAGAGAGGCAATTCGCAAACGCTAGTCATCTCTTCCCCTAATCCAAAGAACGAAGATTATCTGTGAATGCTCAAGCCTCCTAGTCTGTCACGGGATCGGCTAAGTGAGAAGACGCGCTGTATCAGAATGGACGATCACAGAAGACGCAGCATCTATATTTGAATAGAACTCGATAATAGCTTCAGCCAAGGCTATATCAACGATCAACTGCAACCTTAAAAGAGATGAAATCCTGTTTAGTGAATGCACACGGTTTCAACGAAGAGACAGGAGCCCTATCAACACCACAGCAGACGGAAGGGTTGATATCCTATTCCAAGCAGAACCTTATCCGCTATTCAACCCGGCGCGCTTTCCCCCAATCTCGCTTCCTCCTGCAATCCCACCAGTGCCTGTTTGCTGCGCTACGCAGATTGTCTTGCACCTGACATCCCGCTTTGCAGTCAGTGGTCGCGTTGCAACGACCATCTCCACACCCTACCAGCGCCCTATATCAAACATATCTCGCACGACATTGCTTCCGCCCACAGAGTCATAACGCACTGCGAGTATCATCAACGCTCACGCCGTCCTAGCATCACTGGGATTTCGAGTTCCAGAGACCGCCATTCACCGTCGGACTGTATGCTGATTACAGCAGGCAAAATGTGTTATACTGAAGCGTCTTTCGCGAACAAAGCAGGAAGTTTTCGCGACTGTGTAGCGTCACTGCGGCCGTTCATAACGAGTTTGATCGCACCAACGCCCAAGAAGTTAGGAGGCGCATTCACATAACCGTACTGATGATTGTCGAGTTGCTCATGTGGGTAGGTCAGGAAGACGATGTGCCTCTTGCTTGCCGCGTCGCGTAGGGGAAGTGCAGGGAGGTCGATTAGTCCGAAGAACAGGAAGAATTCGAGGACCGTGTGAGGAGGAAAGAAGTCGTAGGACTGGAACGAGGGACTGTATTTTGAGCGATAGTCCACGGCTGAGAATGGGAAGATTGGACCGATGGACTTGCTGTCAATAAAGGAGTGGCACGTGATGGGTAGGTGCCTGTGAGGGGAAGAGCCTTGGGCATACTGGGCTTGAGGAACAACAGCCTGATATTCTGAACTTCAAGACGGTGCTTGCTTCTCTGGATGGGTTCTCACACTTTTGTACCTAGTCACGAGCAGTTATTCCGAGCCTTATCTTGGCGGTGTGAGAAGGCTTCAAGCGCTGCAAGGAAGGAGAACATTTGGTGTTCGGGACAACTTGGCCAGGCAGCGCAGCAGTCAGTGCAAACTCCGATTTCCTCTTGACCATGGTGGAGCCCTACATACAGCTTTGCGGCTTGCGAGTTGCAAGGAACTCTGCTATTGCTTGCTCAAATTCTTCGCTAGGGCGTAAGTGCCAAGTGGTTTGTCCCTGACGACGATGTTGTCCGACGGCAGACTCACAGCTCCATCTCAGAATCAGCGATGCCGTCCAATGCGACAATGACCCTAGAGTTTCCCCTGGCCTCGCGTTCGACTCGAATTGCCTGGCAGCTGGAGACATTGAAGCTCTTCAGCGACAGAATAAATTAGAAGGCTCTGTCTGGTGCCCGAGCAACAGGAGCAACAATGCGGTTCTCCACTGGGTCAGGCTCCTCGATTCTGGAATGGTAGATTGAACCTAAAGAATGGTGAATAACCGAGTTAGTTCTTCTATCCACTCAAATTGATTCAACCGGAAGCTAGAGAATGTGAGAAGATTCTGGCTGGTCCTCTGTTTGCTCTACGTATCTATCCAGGAACTATAACACCTCTGCACCGTCTATCTCCTACCTCAACCTCCCAACAAGGCAAAGTCTGTGAGTGGATCCATGCTATCCAAGGTGTCTTCCTAGTACATTGCCTTCGGAAAAATCCACAATCGGCGCATAGGAATAACGGCCAAGAGGCTCGAACCTGGTATTGCGCACATCGTTGCTGAGGATTCCGACGGGCTGCAACACGATTCACATCAACTTGGGCTCGCTTCTGGGTCGGCGCCAGTCTTACCACTGCAGACCCAATAGGGACATTTTCGATACAATTATCTTCGGCAAAGAAAAGACGTCGAAAGAACAGAGCTGGGAACGGGTGAACCAAGGGGTGAAGAATGTGGAGAGCCGGGAGGCACACCGACGTGCTATGGCTACGACACATCATAAGCTACCTTATAAGGACATTGCAGTTTCCTGAGCGGAACTAATGAAACATCTATCATACCGACGGTGGCGCGCAATCAGACGTGTGCGCAGCATGACACACCCAGTCCACTATGTTGATTGGTTGGTTGTACGTATTACCTGCTTACGTTCATAATATTGTTTTGGTCGAAAGTGTCTATATTCTTGAGCTACCCTATGTCTTTCCCTTTTCGCCTATATAGCACGACTGTTTCAACAAATGCCTTCTCAGCTGTTTCGTCGAAATATGCCTTCAGATCCTCTTGGGTTACAGTACGGTTCGCTCGCTGCGATGATCCCTGTACTCGATGGCAAGTATGCGCCGAGACCCTGGGATCTCTGGATTCTAGATGTCAGTGACCAGCAGGCCGAGTGGTATAATCAATGCGGTAACCTAAAGCCGCTTATTAGTACCCACGAATCACCGCACCGACTCCTGCTTCAAGAAACGCACAGCAATCCTTTCGTGCGGGAAAGCCCGTGTGGATCGTAGCTTGGGTCCGGGTAGAGCAATCGAAAGGATATCCGTGGAGAACAGCTATGGAAGGCAGAGAGGCTCAATGTTCGTCAGGCGAAAAGATAGTCGGCAATCGCATTCAGTGATTGAAGCGCGCAGCCGTTTGGCGAGAATCCACGATCAATAGGCGAACCATCTCACAACCGATTTTGAGTGGCTCGAAAGTCATGGGTGCTCGCAATATCCGCCATCGCTTGTCGGGTATGGTAGAAGTCTCAAGGGCATATTTCAAGCCAGCCGTTCTGGCTCAAGCCATGGCTTGCACTCATCCATTCAACGTCATAAGGCACGGCGTTCATGCCCTTCGTCTTCCTCCTCTCATTTTCCATCCAACTGGACCAAGCTTGACGCCGAGACTTCAATCCACTTGTGGCTTCTACAGTCCGCATCACCCTCTACTATCATCGCCATGCTCTCTACAACCTTAGTCTACTTTGCGTCGCTCTTCTCTGCGACTTCTGGTTTCCCGTCCGCGGAGCCATCTGAGCTATCAAAACGAGATGTGTACTACAGCGCCCCGTTCCTCACCCCCGCTCTACAGCCCGCCTCCGCGCAAGTCTCCGCTCTCCAAAACACGATCCAAGACCTCTGGAACAGTAGCGGTGTCCTGAAAACCGGCGTGTACCAAGGCGCCACCAAAAAGTTCCCACTATTCGGGAGCTGCAACGTCGCTATACCGTCCGTGATCAACAGCACTCTCACAGCAGACATCGGCTACGGCCCCGGAACGCCGCAACCACAGCCACCAATGGTCCCCGGCTCAATCTTCAATATCTACATGTTCAGCGACCCCGAACCGGAGTTCAGGTGGAAGTCAGGCAAGGATTGCGTGGCGGTGTGTTTGGACATGATTGTGCAGGCTGCCCTCGATGGAGAACCAAGCATTCAGTGCGATATGTGGACGGGAAGAACGAAGAACGGGATGCCTGGCAGGAGCCATTGTTATGCGGGATATGCAGATGCGAGTCAGAATGGCGGGAGTAATGCGACCATTTGTGGATCGTGAAGAGTCGAGTGGGCAAGGTATCTCTCGCTGGTATACAATAAGCAGAAATGCTTTAGCTTAAATGATGAGGGAGACCTCACGTCTGAAACCAGCAATCATGTCTAAGCTATGCATTGGCATTGATTCTGAGCTACCCTCTAGCTACCTTGAACAGGAGAACGATATCGCATTTGACATGACAACTGTTGATTATATTAATATGGTGGGTCTTAGCGTCGAACATACGCCTAGGTGTCTGAAACAGACATACCGCCTAAATACTAAGGAGCTGATGCAAGACACTCATTCATATAAATCAGACCATGCGTTTGGTTCTTCGAGAAGAGCGACTTTCTCCTTTCTCATTTCCAGCAGACTAGATTTATTGAGTTGATCATGGGCAAGAGCTATCTTATCACAAGCTGCGCTTTACAAGTGATCAGCATTCCAGAAATGTAGAAGCAAAAAAAGTTTCGACATTCCGAACAAAGTTCTCAACAGTCAATCACTGGTCTACCAGCAGGGTCTATTACCCGACCAACACATTTTGACCGATACACTATATTCAGGCGGAGCAATACAGATCTCCCCACGCCATTATGCTTGTTCTTGTGCCAGGACCTATTGATCATATTGCCCCAACCCCGCATTACATTATGGAATTCATTGTCTCCATCAGAAACCCCCGCGCCTCATGTTGGTAATACGCATGTTGCACCACAATATTCAGAGGCAGTCAGACAGCAGGTCACCCGAGCACCTGGAATTCGGGTGATATCAATGATTCAGCGATGCAGACTTTCAAACTTCTTCTTTACTGTTCTTGTCATTATCCTTTTTCTGACCTTTAGATTCTCCAGTAGCCCACCATGCCGCCTATAAAGTGTCAATGCTAGGAGCGCATAGAGGACGTGCCTTTTCATAGCTGCTTTTACGCTGTTGCAGTAGCATCGACTGGCGGAGACGGGGCTTCGCCCTGCAGCCGAATGTTTGCCAGGGCGAGATGGTGGGTCAGGACTCCGTATGTGTTCGGAGGAGTGATAGCCATTCTCGGTCTTGGCCGCACTGGTGATCCATGCCAGCAACGCTGATACTTTACTTATTTGTCGATCCGATACTTGTCAATCAGACGTTACGCTGAATTCAAAAGCCACTGATACTTATACTGCTGTGACTCTTGCGACCTTGGCTTGAATGAACAAAGGAAGATCGGATCGAAGAATGAAAAGGGTGAAACTCGTCTGCGAAATCATAAGCTAGCGACTTGACTCGCAATGCTCATGCAATTTGTCCATCTGCACCATAATCTCTTGCTATTTCCTAGTAATTGCCCGCCTCTTTGCCCGCCCCAAGCACGCCACCGAGCCAGTCAAACACAACCTCATTCAGCCACGCTGCAGCACCAACCTGACAGTGCTCCCCCGCCCCATCTGCAGCCACGAATGGGAAATACGTTGCTCGATCTCCGAGCGCCGCCTTGACTTTCTCCGGCTGGCCTCTGAAAAATCCCTCGTTCTCCGCAGCTCCCACGAAGACTGGAACCTTGATCTTATCCGTAAGTCCTTCCAGCGTCATATTTGCTGCCTTGTGGAGAAAATCATAAGAAGACCTAATCTTGAAACTCCAGAGTCCCTGCTCCACACCCCATCGTAGAGACGTCGGCGTGTGAGGACTCGCCAAAGCTGCGTTCACCGTTGCGTCGAACGCGGACCTGTTCCCCGATTGGTACAGGGACTTCAAAGCTGGTGGAAGCTGGCTTAGGAAGGCTTCGCCGGGACTGTAAACGCCATCGATCGCCACGACAGCGTTGATTCGAGGCTCGAAGGCGGCTGCTCGGGTTGCGAGCCACCCACCAAATGAGTAGCCATAGAGAGCCACCCGCGACATATCGACTTCTGGCAGCGTCGAGAGATGGTCAACCACGGGCGTGACAACCCTTTCCCATTCGACGATGAATCCCAGGTCCTGCTCCCGGCGAACAGTCGGCTGGCCGGGCCCCTCATAAGTGATGACATTCCAGCCACGCTCTAACGCTGCGAACCCGGAGACATGAAGCATCTCTTCCTGAGAGCCATCATACCCATTGCCCATGATCAGAGTGGGACGCTTAGTCTTGTCCCGGCTACCGGGGGATCCCGCGGCATAGAAGATTGCCGGGATATCAAACCCGTCGCCCTTCAACGTCACACGCCGTCCAGGAATCGGTAGCAAGGCTAGAGCCTGGTCGAAGGAGGCGGTCTGCTGAGTCCAGAGGCTGTTGATCTCGGGGTTCTGCCAGTTGCCGTGGAGGAAGAAATCCGCGGCACGGTAGTAGTTGGAGGCGGCGAAGAGATCATCGCGCACACTGACCGGGTAGCTTTTGGCATCCACCCCGTTAGTGCGTGCGTATACTCGGTCGGCGAGGGCATGATATGCTGAGCTGAAGCTTGAGAAGTTCCCTGGGGCGATCCCGTTGGCCGCGGTGAGGACTTCGGCAACATCTGAACCGCCATAACGGGCGTGGCCCAGGAGGCGCAGGACTTCGAACGAGAACGTGCTATCTGGGTTTAGAGGAAGCACCTGAGGGCTCGAGGCAGCCAGAGCAGGCACTGGATGGACAGATGCGACCAGAATGCCAACGATGGGCAGGAGAAAATGGAGGCTGTACATTGTGAAGTTTTTGGAAGAATGCTCGAGGATACTGGTTCAGCAGTAGAAGGATATGAGTTGATTCTCCATGATGAAACTGGCAGCTGCTTTATATATAAGATCTCATAGATCAACCCAGTCATGGATCGATGTACAGTAGCAGAGGCTATGCACATTGTTGCTAGCACTCTCTGGAGCGGCGCAATCTTCGACCGGCCGACCCCGACCTTCATCCCGACATACGAGTCCCTCTAGACTAGTACAAACCTCCAGTTGCGCACTCAAGTAATCGGTCATAAGGTAGTAGTGTCAAAGTTATAGCACCAACCAACAACGGGTGGAAAGTGCTTAGAGCGACGAAAGCAAAGCTTGGCGCCAAGGATCATCTCTCATCATTTGCCCTGAACTTGTCAACTTGCCTTGATTAGGAAATATGTTGCGACCGCTAGGCGTAGGCATGTTTTCCCATTCGGATGAACAAAATAACCAACGCGTTGACTATTTGTGGATTCTTCGTGAGAAAGTTGGGTAACCCCTTACAAGGAACTGGAGCCCGCCACCCCGACAAATCAGCTGGGAGGTCGCCGCCCGGGAGACACCCTTTGTCCTCTGAAGCCCGGAAATTACTGTTTCTAGGCACCCTCAGCGACCAGCTTGCAACCAGGAGTGGCCCTGAGCGCCTAGAATTTGGCTCTCAGTGGCCCAAGACTCCGAAAACCTGGCGGGGCCAGGACTTCAAGTGTTGATCCGCCGTAGTCCCTGGTCTGAGTTCCCAAGGTTGTTGCTTCACCCACGGGAGGAAATGAGAGTCGACGCGGGCGTTGCCTCGTTGATCTGAGAATTGAAACGGACGTACACTGCGGTCGGATTCACTTGGTTTGCGACTAGAGTCGCTGTAGTGCGAAGCTAACGAGCCATACAAGTCCGACCGCCCGACGGTGGTACGGCCCGATGTTCCATGCCCATGACAGGGTAGGAGTTTGGGGGACTAAGACAAATGAGACCAAACACCATCGCACCTTACCACTATACGGAAACTCAGTGCGCAACTTTAGGAATGACCGTTCATAGTAGCCTGTGTGCCGAGGAGTGGCAACCGTCGAGCATCCCTTCTTCTTGCTTCTCTAACTCCGTTGAAAGAAAGAGTTTGCCTCGTCCGGACAGACCCTCTGTCCTCACCAAAGGGGCGCTTGGAAATGGCTCCAGCGGGTTCCAAAGGCTACGACTGAGACGGAACAAGGTCACGGAGCAAATGTACTTATGTGTTCCATTAAAATTTCTACCGGGTATCTTTTCCAAGTAATGTACAAAGACACGAGCTGCGACAGAACAACAGAGTATTATGAACGGTTTGTCTGAATCACTTCGCTATGTCATGCCCGGGGTGCCAGAACGGTTTACTCACAAGAGCCATACCCATATGACTTGTCATGCGCATGATGTCAACTGTCCCTTGAACAGTAACAAACTACAAGATCTGCTTTGCTTAAGCACACTCTTCGGTAGTTGCGAGTCCTGTGCCTTCAAGATGGTCGCTTGATGGAGGAAGACAACAACTGTTGGGATATTAGAAATTGGAAAAAAAAGTTCTGAATCTTGAACGTTGTTGGGGGAGTTGTAGATGGCTGGGAAGTGATAACGCAATTTGTGACAGCAGAATTTCTATTCTATGATGGCGCTAAAAAAATTCTCCGCGCAAATCGCAATTCGCTGAGACGATAACGGTGGGTAAGATTCAGCCTGAAGAAGTGAAATATCAATCAACTCCGGCCAATGACCAGAGTGACATAATCTGTGTGGGCGTTATGGTTTTGATGGCGTCTTCGCTTGACGGAATTTTGGTTACTATCAAATTGTTGGCAATCTAAGATAGGAGCAAGATGTCAGCTCTCTGCAGTGGTATATTCACGTATGTCTTTAGTCAATCGATATAGGCCGATCGATGGTTATACTGGCATAATTATCTACGCGTCAAGTCGCCTAGACCGTTCTCCTTCGCTCTTCAGCTTTCGTCCCTATCTTTTGCCGGTGACAGATTTTGGTTGACATCGAAGTTAACACGGTCTACTTGATTAAGTCCCGTTACGAGGACTATACGAGTTGCTCGGCCAGCACCTATGGAAACTCCGGGAAAATTCAAGGTATATATTGTGGTACGCGTCCAGCATTGTGCATAAGCTGGAGACATAAAAGCCTCGCCAGGACTTTCCGTCCTGTCCATCTTGATGTATTTCCTCACTCACTCATCTCTGAAAAACGGTCTTGACAATCTTTATAGCTCTCCATCATAGTTGCCGCACGACAAGATGTGATATAGCGAAGGCAGATTGGGAAACGGTGTCCAGGCTTTCAATCCACAGAGGTTTGAACACAATGCACATGAATTATTGTAACAAAAACAACACGCAGAAATACATGACCACAATGAATGATATTACTACCATAAGCATTGTAGAAGAGTACGCAGCCGTCCTAGTTATCGCTGCTGTCTCTCTCGCCCTCCTCTTTCCTTCGATCCTGATTTCGGCGCTCTTGGTTGTATCATCTCATGGCTTTTCCAGCTACAAAGCAGGTGATGTCCGCCATCCTCTTCTTTCTAACTCTCAAGTACAGATTTGTACTTTTCTGTAGATGTCGACTGTATTTCACATGGAGCTTAGCATGACCCAGCTTGAAAGGTCGCTTTCACGATGCCACCGATACAGACTAGGGCGATAAGAAGCAAGAGAATATCGATCTGCTTTTGCCATGCGGACGTGGGAAAAGTAATGACTCGCTCGACGGCCTGCATGGGTTGCCATGCTGGTACAGCTCCCGTATTAATAACATATAGCTAACCACCCTTCTGCAGGAGCTTTGAGCTTACGTGACAGAGAGCCTTTGGTAGATGGTATCAGGCGAAACATATAGAGAGATTCTCGGCACGTACACAGCTGGCTTTGCTAGTGGTACCACATGAAAAGAAGGCGGAATTTGTAGAACACGCATGGCTGTACCTCGACTTCCTCCGCTCTTTCAGACTATTGAGTGCCGGGCCTTCGGTCTGAACGAAGTACGATATTGCTGGGATGCGATAAAGCCGGGACCGGTATTTGGCTGGGTGGTCTCGAAGATAATTAATTCGACGGCTTGATTGACCTGCTTGCTTCAATTGCCATCTCTTGTGTCTCCCTGATATCCAATATTCTGTACCTGAAACAGGGTGAGACGGTCGATTGAGTAGAGTCATGAGCCCGTGTATCATATTGGAACGAACTCACTTGTCCCGACATACAAGAGTATTTTTATTGCTCAGGAGATATAATCATGGTTCGTTGAACAAGTTCTGATAGAGGGTAATAGACATAAAACACAACATCTTACAATAATCAACAGGCCCAAAAAACTCATATAGTCATTTGTTGATTCTGTATCAAACGCACTGCTAAGTATAGAGAACTTCGGGTACGGTGGAATGCAACTTTGGACTCCATATGCTGCTACGAGTCAGATCACATTGAAGCTAGAACCGGTATTCAACCGCAAAGAAGCTGTTGAACCAACCTTCTTAGTAGTTGATCTTTGATGAGCCTCCATCTGATGACGGGCCTCCATTCCACTTGCAGACGAAAGAGCAGTCCATTTGCCGATACTGGGCGAAGATATCAGCACGTTCCTAATGTAATGAGAATAGCAGTACTTACACAAGGATCATCGGTACAGTCCCAATCACCAATAGAACAGCTGGGCACATCTCCAGCGTTGAAGTGTTGATTCGTCTTGAAAGATTGCTGTGCAATCGTGAATTGTACATAATCATTCTGCGCTTCAGGTGTTACTTGCATAGGGTCTTCCAGTCGGCTATTCACATTCCAGGTAAGCCGGTTGTCATCTTGAGTATGAGGTAACCATCCAATCGTCGTTTTGTGGTCGTCCAGGATCCGAATCTCGATTTCATAAGGATTGGTGCCGTCCGCCCAGAAGATGGGCCTCCAATAAGTCATATGGAAAGAGCAAGTACCCTCTGCGTAGGGCGGCTGCGCAGTCGGGGCCGGTGGTGGGGCAGTCGCCGACGAGCTCGGCACTGATGCAGGCGTATTTGAGGCAAAATACGCCCCTGCGTCGAACGGAGTGGCCAGGTCGGATGGCAGGTTGGAAACTACGTACGGTACGGAAGGCGTAGGAGGATCGTCGGGAGGCGTATTCTCCAGTGCAGGGTCAGGAGGCACTTGGGCGTCGAAGGTGCCATCCGCTCGGTCGACTGTAGGTAGGACAATACCTTCCGGGTCATATTCCAAGCCGGTGTAGGTAAAGTTTGTCAAGGTTTCGGGGGTGTAGATCCCACAATCATTGATCGCGCGGCCCGGATCCTTCAACTGTGTGGCTTTTTGGAAGAACACTCCAGATGCGAAGAAGGCCCAGCTGTCTGCATTGATCAAAGAGTGAGGATTGCCGTGTTTCGAATCCCAGCCGGGAGGGTTCCAATATACTGGGTTATAGTTGCATGCGTTCAGGTTCGCGAGCTTTGCCACCGGGCAAGCACCATATGCGACATCCCAGACCTCCTCATTCGCTATGACTGGGTCCAGGTGCATCAGCTCGTGATAGATTGTGTGTCCCCACGAGAACTTATACTCGGATGCATTCGTAGCGTCTTTTTGGGCCGTACTCATGTCGTGCAATATAGAATCCAAGCTGGTCTTCTCGTTGAAGAAACGTGGACATAGTAGCACGTTCTAAGTGTTGTAGAAGGCGCCTCTTTCGGTCCAGGTCGAGGCGAACTGTGTGACGAAAGGCCCTCCAGGGTCCCTAGGGTTTGGCCGCTTTCTACAGACGTTATTCCTCGTTGGATGAGTGTCACCGCAATACACATCAACAGCAGCTTCGGGGAAAACCCAATTCGGATGGTGAATGTTTCGTTCGTTCTGGAGGGCGGCTGACATGACCATTAGCATGTGTAGATTGTTACCGACAGTTCCTATCAGTGAGAACGGCGAATCAAAGCTTACAGCGGATCTTCCAAACGTTTTCCGACGTCGTGGAATCGGGTCCCATCCAGTAATTCATGGCTGGTTGCCATTGATTGCCTGAATCATACTCGTTGGCTATCTCAGCCATTGCACCAGCATCAGCCCATGCCTGGTCCTCGATTTTTTTGAGTCTATCATCCTGGTTGCAGTTGAATGTCCTTCGCCTCTTGGCAATGGAAAATGTTGGCTCGGCCCCAGCATCCGTCGTCGTGGCCGTCGCAAATACTTCAGCTTGAGAAGGCATCGGTGATGCAGCCACGAAGGCAACCCATGAGGCCAAGAGCGTGGTGATGACCAGCTTATGCATGTCCAAGCGGTGAGCTGCGACTCGGGCTGATTGACAGGACAAGGGAATACGCTGGTTCTCAAGTAGAGTAGGTTGTCCAAAGCTTGAAGAAACCACAAAGCAGCGTTGTCTATTAAATTGAATCTTGAGCCATGTAGCGAAAGGAGACGGCCTTTATATATCGTGACCGCGCCCCTGCTCAGAGCTCGCACAACATGTCGAAGATTCTCAAAGGTCATCTTAACAAGCATCATAGCCACACGCCGTTTTCGGGAATGCTGAAACACAATTTATTGCAACATCTGCTTATAGCGCATCTACAGCCTCGACGACCACTTGTCCTGATGTGGTCTGCAGGCTTCATCAGGTCAAATTCGCAAGTCCGGGGGCTGAGTCACGATTGGTTATGCGTGTACCGCTGTACCGCATCAGACCGGTGCTGAGGAACCAGCTGAAGGGGCCAAGAGCGGCTGAGTGCAATGAGTATTTCTTGGCCAATCACACTACCACGCATGAGAGCGGCGTAATTTGTGATAGAAAGCTAGCACGACTGAAGAGCGGGATAATTGCGATCGGGATTTGTTGATTGATTATAATATTAGGTACGCAAGAAAGCGACAAGAGTTGTTGGTAGAGAGCCAAAAGTAAGAAGCTGAAGAGCGATTGAACGCGATCAGAATTTGTTCGCCAATCACATACGCAAGAGAACGCAGCAATTGTTCGTTAGAAATCGAGAATGCTAAAGAGCGATCAAGGGCGATCACAGATTTGTTGTCGATTACACTACCTCGCAAATGGGCAATGTAAGATGTTCGTGGACGTAGACAAGCTAACGATAAATGAAGATAGTCTAATAGCTCTCTTGGAGGATAAAATAAGATCTAACCTTAATCCTAACTTCTTTTAGAAGAAACTTAGAGAACTTGCTTGTAATTAAAACTTTCGAACACGCTTAAATTCGATTTTTGAAAATTACTTATTAACGCAACGTGCAATTGTGTTAATTAACGCATTATTCGAATTGTCTAACTGCTACGCATCGATCAATGCCCAATAGTTATAATAGAAAGAGATAATTAATCTTCAATAAGTTAATACTTCTTTAAAGACATTTACAAATACAATACTATTCTATATATTAATATTAAAAACTTGCTTATTCGTGTTCAAAAGAAGAAAATTATGTCTATATTTATTGTAAAACAATTGCTTGACAGAATAGCTTACTATTTAGAGTTATTAAAAAATTAATTTACGCAAACAAACGTAATAGATATTATTGACAAATTAATTGTTAAAATCAATCGCAATTATAAAAAAATAAAGAAAGATATTACAATTATACGTAAGACTATAATAGATTTCTCTCTACTTGTTTTCTTGCTCTTCTTTATATACTTTAAAAACAATTCTTAAAGCTAGTTATTTATAGTCTTCTTTAAGAGCATCTCGAAGATATTTATAATTATCAAATCGAAGTTAGCTATTAATAAGAACACAAAGATTGTTGTACGTTTAAACTAGACTGACCGCGTCGGGTCGGGTCATCGAGTTCGAGCCGAGTTCTCGGCCCGCCAAGACCTGGGTCGGGTCAGGATTTTGATATCGAAAAGTCGATTCGGGTCACGATGTTGGTATCGAGTATTTGGGTCGAGTCAAAGGGTAGATATAAAGTACTTAGCGTATAACCTGGCTCGACTCGCCAAGACTCGAAAAATTTAGATTATTTTGAAAAAGTGCATTAATCAACTTAATCAAGTTGATTAATTTAATTAATTTGTTTATAATATTATATAGTAATGCATTTAGATAATGCATTTGTACGTTATTTGTGCGTTATTATTTTTAAACTATTTTTAGTAATTCAAATAATGCGAATTTTTTTAAAAATAGAAAATCTTGGCATTTTGACGTCATTTTCGATTGCTTGGCGAGTCGATCGAGCCAAGTCAAGAAATCGTTGACTTGAGTCGATTTCGAGTTAAGTCACGATGTTGATATCGAGTATTCGGGCTAGGTTAGAAAGTTGGTATCGAGTATTTGGGCCAAGTTAGAAAGTTGATATCGATTCCTAGTCCAACGATTAGTCTAGTTTAAACAACAACAAGTAGAAACAAGTATTGCAAAAAATATTCTCTCAAAATATAGTCGAGAACATTAATGCGCATATTATATAACTTGAGACAACAATTAAAGATATTAGAGCAATAAAGAAGTTCTCTAGTAAAGATATTGCAATTTACATAATTAATAAAGAGAAAACTATTAAGCTAAGAATTAAAAATGTTTAAATTGCTATACTAGAAAGAAAAGCAAAAGCAATTATTTTAATATATATAATAATAGTTAACAAAGTAAAGATTAAAGAATAGAATTTTAAGAGCGCAAAATTGCGCGCAACAATTATCTAGAAAATATAGAATCAAAATATAAATATAAAGAAGCTTAGAGATATAAAAATAGTATAAATTGATTAAAGACAACAATAACTTGTTTAAAATCAAAAATACGTATCTATGATTATAAAGATCTTAATATCGAAAATAACTAATACTATTTTTGATTTTAGCTTAATAATAGACAAGCAAATTAGATTAATATTAATATATAACAAAGCATACAAAACTATATAATACTTTAAATATTATTATTATAAATATATTATAATTTAATGTACATAAGAGAAGAGATACAACTATTGTGTTAAATTTTATGTTATTAACTTTAAGATTTACTTAGACTAATTGCGAGAAACCAAAAATGTTACGTGAGAACGTTAAGATTTGATTTCTCGATTTTTTTTTAAAATTGAATTGCTTAAAATAGTAACTTTTCGATTAAGCTAAACTTATTATAGTAATAAGCTAGCTTCTTTAAGCAATTCGATTTTATTTAATTTCTTGACAATTAGATTTAATTCCAAAGTTGAAATCGAATATTGAATCGACAATTAATCTAGATTTACTTAATAGACTTTAAATCTAAATATTGCTTGTATAAAGAAAATTATAAGTTATAACAAAAGAATTGCTTAAAAAAGCAAAAAGAAATACAACAAATAATTATTAAAAAGAAGAATCTATTGTATCGATTCTTAATTAAAAAAATAATAACAATTAAGAATAAACTTTACTTTAGCAAGAAAGAGAACTTTGATTATCTAGAATTACAATTAATAGTTCTAGATAAATTAAAAACTACAAATAAAAAATATATAGAAAAATAAAGCAATAAGAGATTAAAAAAAGAAGTTATCTTTAAAAGAATAGCAATATTAAATCTATCGCAAATATTAATAAGTTAAAAACAAAATTTTCGATTTATATTATTTGCGAAATTAGATAAAAAAAAAGAAAAAATTCTATATAAAGAATCGAACAAAGAAAATTTCTATCTAGAAATTAACAAAATATTGTTAGTATTAAAAAATATTAATACAATAACTTGCTCTAGCTAGCAATTATATTAGAAAATTATACTTTATTAATATTACAATACAACGTTAACAAGTTTAGATCAAAGATTATAATACTACTATTTAAGAATAAAGATATTTGTTACGCTAATACTTTCGTAAGAAATATTAGAAAGAGTTATGTTATTGAAGAGATTTGTAGACGTCTTTAGATAATGCAAGCAATTACTTAATAATAAGAAATTGCAACTTTAATAATTGTAACAATAAGTCAAGACTTAAGATAAATTAAACACGATTTATAAGAGAGCTATATTTGAAGATCTATGTACTAAAGAAGATTCTTCTTGTTCGTTATACTTGCTATCGAACATGTCGAACATTGTTTGCTCAACTTGTTGTCAAGTCTATCGAACATTACTTATTTATTAAGTCGTCGAATCTATAGAAAATTGTGCTTCGTATTATATGTTACGTTGTAAACTATATATTATATTGTTTCGAGCTAAATTCGTAACATTATTTCTCTTCTTCAAGATTTTCGTTTCAAAAGTTATCGTCTCTTCTATTATATCTTCTTAGCAACAAAGTTATCTTTGTGTTATATTCGAAATCGAACGCTATAATATACTAATAGATATTGTAGACTAATTGTCGATTTGATTTTCGATTCCAACTAGACTGATCGCGTCGGGTCGGGTCATCGAGTTCGAGCCAGATTCTTGGCTCGCCAAGACTTGGGTCGAGTTAGGATTTTAATACCAAAAAGTCGATTTGGGTCACGATGTTGATACGAAGTATTTGGGTCGAGTCACGATATTGGTATCGAATATCGACTCGAATTCTCGATTCGACTCGCCAAGACATGAAGTGATTTAGTAGTAGAATTTATAGACATGAATTGTATGTTAAATCTTATAATTCTTTCCTTAAAATGTTGCATAGTAATGCAATTAGATAATGCAAATGACGAAAAGATAATAAAGAAGAAAATTGTTTCGTTCTTGGCGAATAGGTCTCTCGAAAGTCGTGACGTGATAGATTCAAAAATAGAAATTTTTGGCATTATGACGACATTTTCGATTGCTTAGCAATTCGAGTCGATGACTCGAATCGAGTTAGGAATCGAGTTGATATCGAGTCGAATCACGATGTTGATATCGAGTATTTGAGTCAAGTCACGATGTTGATATTAAGTATTTGGATCGAGTTAGAAAGTTGATATCAATTCTCGACTCGACGATCAATCTAATTCCAACTTCTAAAATCGATTTGAATCGACAATTTAACTTTAGGAATCGAATCGAAAATCGAATTGATTTCAACTATTTTGAAATTGAATTGAATTAAATTAAGTCGATTTTCGATTCAAAAGATAAAATCGAATCGAATTGTCAAGAACGTTAACAATACTAAAAATAGTATAAATTTAATTTAAATTTAGATTTTTTTAATTGTTTTCTAGATAATGCACAATAGTAATATATAATATAAAAATAATCTAATATATTTATTAATTAATTTAAATAAACTAATTATTTCTATTAAATTATCAATTAATTGTTACTAAAAATAATAAAATTTACTAAAAACAATAGTCTTGACAATTCGATTTAGTTTTTCGATTCGATTTTCGATTCAAAGATTGAAATCGAATCGAATTGTCAATTTTAACTTGAGAAATCGAACTTGATTTCCCAAATTAATATAATCAATCTAAGATATTGCTTGCAAACGTTGTTCTCTTTCTAATTGTTTTTCTATTATTATATAAAAGACTTGTCGTCTTGTTTAAAGTGTTCGAAATATATTCGTGCAAACAAATTGTACATAAATATGTCTTGATCTTTTCTCGATTATAATAGAGAAGATCTTTTTATCAAAAATTGTCGAAGATAAAGCTTTGCTAATAATTGTTATAATTTAATTGCTACAAAATAAAAAGATTTTAAAGAAAATTGCTGCAAATATAAAACAAAAGATACAATACTTATTATCGAAAATAAAAGAGTCGAATGTCTTCGAATCTTTTAATTGTTTTGCGATAAATACTTTTGTCGAATTGTCTTTTGTCTTTTAGTTATTTCTTGCTATGCTAAATAACTTTTCGAACGTTAATAAAATAGCTAAAGAAGATTATAGTAATTATCAAAATTCTTCTTTAATTCTTACGTATTCTTTAAATTTTTTTTTTATTTATTTAATAAGATAATTTTAATCTTGTTGCTTTAGAATTCTTTTTACTTCGTATTTGCTTTTTTTCTAAACTTTGTAATAAAATATTTTTTATATAGATATACTAAGATCGATTAATTTCAACAACAAAATATAAAATATTAAAAATACTTTAACATTCTTAAGTAAGTCGAGTTTGTAATTAACTAATCTCTTGATTATCTTAAAAAAAAATAATTCGATTTTAATATAATTTAATTTCTTGCTTTTCTTCTTTGTCTTGAGATTTTTTGTTAAAAGATAAATCTTATTCTTCTCTTTTAGTTAAGATGTTATTTTTCGTTTCTGTTCTAATACTTAATTAATTTTCTTGCATAAAAGAGATGTTATTTTGTATATTTTTTAATATAACTATTCTTTCGATAATTAATTGCGCGAATAGATATCTTTGTTTATTTTCGAAAAGATTTGATTCTTTGTTGTAATTTGCGAAGAATAAAATTATCTTCGTAATATTCGAGATTTTTGTATTTAACACTAGTTAAGTTATAGATAGTAGTAATATTTAATTGTTTTAAGTATTGTTAACATAGTGTCGCAAATATTGCTTAAGATTCTAATTTATTCTTTTTATTTAATTATTTGTAATCAAATAATAGACAATAAATATGCGAAGTCTTGTATCTAACATTAATATAAGTATTTTTCAATAGTTAAACGTAAAAAGCTTGTCTTTGTTACTAATTAGTCTCTTAAGTATATTGTAACATTGTATAAGTCGATTTAACACAACATATTTTAATTGTTTTATTGTAAACTTTTTTGTGCATACAATAATATACGAATACTTGATAAGTTTGTTAATTATTATTAGTATCGAATTATATTTGTCTTCAATTGCTAAATTTGTCGATTTAGACAACTTAATAATAAAGTTTATCGTAACTTTATTTTATAACAATTTAAATAATATCTAATATTGAATTTTGTTATAATTAGTATATGTATTATGTTTATTTTACTAATAGCTAAGACATTGTTTGACATATATCTTGATAACTTATCTTATCTAAAGAAACTAACAATATTAATATAAAAGTTAAAGAGTTTTCGTTACTTCTAAATGCTTTTGCAATAATTTGTTATAATGCTCTCTAATATATTCGTTAATTTTGTTAATAAATATTTGAAATTTTCTCTTTTTTATTAAAAATTTCTCTATATCGTCTTTAAGTATTCGTAGAATAATATTTAACTTATACTTGTTTATTAGTAGTAATTTGTTTTTGTTAATCTTAAGTATATTATAATTAAACAATTTCTTTGTTTTATATAATTATTTCTTTTGTTAAGTGCGTCTACTTTATTATTATCTTTGTCTAATATATATTGTATTTTGAACTTGTATTGTTTAAGTTACTTTAATTATTGCATTTATTTTTTGTTAAGCTATTTAATAATAATAAAATGTAAAAAATTCTTATAATTTGTAAGAATAGTAAATTTTAATAATTCTTCGATATATACTTTTTATAATTTTAAAAAACTACAATAGCAAGTAACTTCTTATTGTAAATATTATAATTTTGTTCAACTAACAAAAGTTTTTTCGAAAGATAAATTATTAAATGTTATATATTTTTATGCTCTTAATTAAAGTATATATTAATAATCAAATTAAATGCGTTAATTTCAATTTTATTTAACAATTGTAAATTGTACATTTTTAATATTGTATTTTTTTAGACATTTCAATTTAAGATTCTAAAATAATTTCTCTTTTATTAATTTTTATCTTTATAATATCTTTTTTTTGGTAAAATTTGTCAATAATATTGCGCTAACTAAGTAATTTTTAATAAATTTCTTGTTGTAATTTATAAAATCTAAAAAGAATTAAACTTTCTTAATATTAATAAATAATTTTTATTCTTTAATTGCTTGTAATTTTTTGTAATTTATGCGTACTTTATATTGTTTAACAACAAATTAAAAAAAATTAACTTCTTTTTAATAAAACTCGCATTTCTTTAATTTAAGATATAGATTTCTCTTATTTAGACATTCTAGTACTTTAAAAATATAATTTATATATTTTTTCAAGATATTTAAGTAAATTATAATGTTGTTCAAGTATGTTATAACACATTAATTTAAATATTGTTATAATATATTATTAAATATTTTTTAATATATTGTCGAAACATTTGTAAATTCGAACAATATTATTGTGTATTTGTATAATTTATATTGTATACAAAAATTTGTTTTTTACTTTTTTTTTGTCTTTATTCTAATTTAATTATACGTTTCTCGTAGATTTAATTTAATAAAGTACTTTGCTTCGAATAATCGATTTTAAAACTTACTAATATTGAGTAATAAATATTAATTTTTTATTATAATATTGTTTAGCTTTCGATAATCGACATATAAATAAAGAGTTTTGTTCTTCTTAAATATAAAGAGAATCAAGTATTTTGCTTGTAATTGAAATTTTTTAATAAATTCTTTTTTTGTTTTCTATTAAGTATTCGCGAAGCGTTTCTAATTTTTTTTCGAATAAAATATATATAAATTTAAACGTAAATTGCTTGTTTAATTCAAGTTTAATCTCGTAATCTTAAAATTAATATTTAAATAAAATCTTAATTGTTTTCTCTTTTTAAAATAGATGCTTTTAATTGTTGTATATTTGTAATATATATTTTATCAATTTTCTTATTGTATCAAATAATTCAAGATTCTTAGAAAATTTGCAATTTTCTTTACTTATTTTAACTTTTTAATTTAACTAATCTCTATTAATGCTTGTCGAGTTAAATTTTGTTAAATTGTTTTTTTGCGAAAATGTAAGCTTGTTACTTGCAATCGAATTTTAATATAATCTTTTATCTATTATCGAATGCTATTAATGCGTAGATCGAATATAAATTGCGTAATTACATTGCGCAAATCTAAGTACTTATATATTTTAATCGACTTTTAAATTGTATTGCTTTAATCAAGATATTTTTAAAACAATATTATAAGTAATTATTTTTACTATATTAAAGATTAGTTTCTCGTAATATTGCTAAATAGTTATCGATAATAATTTTGTTTCTTTGTTTACTTTTTTATTTTTTGCGAGTAATAAGTTTTTATTTACAATTACTAGATTGTAAGCGTTAGACTTCTTTCGAGTAAGATATTCTTTTCTCTTTACAAGAGCTTTAATTATAAAATTACTTGTCGCATTTAAATTAATTATTATTATAAATTAACAATTGTTAATCTTAATTAATATAATAAAACATTCATTGGTAGTTCGGGGAAGCGATCCCTGTGACACAATGGCTCCACTAAGTCGACATCGACCCGAGAGAGTCTCGTGACATCTCGCGCTAGCCTATTGGGATAATTAGAAATGTCTATCAAAATTTAGATTGTTTTGTAATTTATGTGAAATTTTTAGCCTAATTGGGTTAGTATTACGTACAGAATTAATATTTGAACTAGAAAAAGATTTTAAAAAAAGTTGTTTTTAGATATTAATTTTGTACGTAACACTAACCCAATTAGGCTAAAAATTTCAAATTAATTACAAAACAATCTAGATTTTGATAGACAATAGATTATCCCAATAGGCTAACGCGAGGTGTCACGAGACTCTCTTGGGTTAATGTCGACTCAATGAAGTCATTGTGTCACAAGAATCGCTTCCTCGAATTGCCAATAATTGTACTTGCGTTGTTAAGTTTAGTTGCTATTGTTAAGCTAATATATTGTATTTCTTTAATATGCTCTTTACTAAAAAAATTGAACTTTTTCTTGCTTCTATGTTTTAACTTCTGCTTTAAACATCTATTTGCGTTAAGTTTTTTTCTATTGCTAAATTGCTAACTTTGATTTTCTAAAAAATCAATTAACTTTGTTCTTTTCTTTTAAATAAATCTAGCATAAGTTATTGTAACAAGTTGTTCAACTAAGATTTACGTATGCTATAAAATTTAATTGTCTTATAATAATATCGAATATATTCTTTTTTGCAATAATATCGAATATATTCTTTTTTGCAATAATATTGCTTTCTAGTTTTTTTTCGCATTTGTTTACAATTTTCGATAAAATAATTAAAGTCTCGAAATAATTTGTAATGTCTTTTATATATTTGTAAAAGTTCTTTTAATTATATTTTTTGTTTAAGTTAATAACTAAATTATAAGATTTAATAGTTTTCTAAAATACTATATTAACTTTTTGCATAAATGCGAGTGTCTTGTCTAATAATATTTTATTTAGAACTTTTTATAATTAATTTAAATTCTTTATTAAATAATAATTGTCGTTCGATTTAATTTCGAGAATGTTTGTCTCTATATTAATTTGCTTCTTAATGTTGGTCTAGCTATTAAATATCTCTCTTAATATAATATTGATTTGTCGACAATTTATTAAGTTTTATAATCGACAATCTCTTGCAAAGTGATTCGATTTGTTATATAAATAGCACATTTTTTAAAATTTGTTATTTTGCTTTTCTCTAAAATTCTTCTCTTTACGTTATTAAGTAAAATTTAATTTTATAGATATAAACTTACAATAATCTAAATTATTGTACTTCTAATTAGAACGAAATTCTTTTTGTTAATATTTAATTGTTAATTCAAAGAAGATTCTTGCTCTTTTGTAAAATTAATTGTATCGCTTTTTTATAACTCTTTTATATAACTTGTTGTTAAAATCGATAATTACTTTAATAAAATCGAACATATTGTTAATAAATTTGTTATTACGCATAATTTTGTTCTTAAAATTATTTTTGAAATCTTGTTAAAATATTGTTATAAATGCGATATTGTTTTATTTAAAAAAAATATATTTTTAAAATTTTGTTGTGTAATTTATTGTAAAGATTTGTTAAATTAAGTATTAAATTATTCTTTTCGCAATTTGTTTTTTGTTAAATGTTTCGAAGATTCTTCGAAGTTCTCTTTTAAAGTTGTTGAGATTCGTAAATATTGCACAAGAATTTTTATTATAATTCTTTAAATACTTGCGTAAGTTTGACTTAAGTTAATACTAAACTCTCTCTTTAAAAAATACTAATGCAAAAATCGTTTTCTAATTTGCTAAAACAAAATAAAAAATAAAATAAATATTTATTTGCATAAGTTAGTTTTTTAAGTCGATACAATCTTTATAATAGACGTTAAGCTTATTAATTCTTATCTTGTTGTCTTTATTGAAGATTAATTAACGTAATATTGTTAAGCTAGTACTTGAAATAGAAGTATATTAATTTAATATAAACATTCTTAGAGTATTCAAAGTATTACGCTAATATTTTTTAAAAAACATCAAAAAAAATATATTATTAAAGAGATTTATAAATATCTTTAAACAATATAAGCAATTATTTAATAATAAAAAATTGCAACTTTAATAATTATAACGATAAATTAAGATTTAAAATAAATTAAACACAATTTATAAAAAAGTTGTATTCGAAGATCTATATATTAAAGAAAATTGTTCTTGTTCGTTATATTTGCTATCAAGTATGTCGAATATTGTTCGCTTAACTTGTTATCGAATGTATCAAGTATTGCTTACTTAACTTGTTGTCAAATATATTAAATATTGTTTGCTTAGCTTATTATTAAGTTTGTTAAATATTGTTTGTTTGTTAAGTTGTTAAGTTTACAAGCAATTGTGCTTTGTAATACATATTATATTGTAAACTATATATTATATTGTTTCGAGCTAGATTCGTAACAATATTACGAATTTTAATACACTAGTTATTCAAAAACTATAGAGAAATCTTTATTAATTTATTACAAACAATAGATTAAATTAGTACTTCAAGTTATACTATATAAACAATAAAAATACTAGAATTTATTTCTTTGTTAACAAATATATAACGTTTGTCTTGTATACAATAACGCACAAATTTAAGAATCTTTGTTCTCTTACTTTAAGATTAATAAAGAAAAGGACAATTAATATATACAATATCTACAATTTGTGCAAAAATAATAAAAACAAAAGCAATTTATTACTTTTACGCGCAATGTTAGCGAAGAAAGTTAATAACAAATATATTGTAATAAAAGACTTTAAATTCTATTATTTTAAATAGAACAACAATAAAATAAGAGCTAATACAAACGCTTATAAGCTAGTAGTTATAACAAAAGAATTTAGACTAAAGAGAATATTATTAAAAGATACAATTACTTAAAGATAAGAAAGCAAACAAAACACTATTAATCTTATCTTTATTACTTAACTTCTAGGTAAGAGCTTTATTAAATGCAATATTGCAAAGAATATAAACAATTACTTAAATTACTATTCTATATATATAATATTTAATTTATATACAATAGTCGCAAAACTTATAAAGAGAGAAAATTAAAATAAGATAAATACAAAAACTTTACAAAAGATTTTAGATAAAGAAATTATTAAGAAGTTAGCACTTATATTGTTTAACAACGTCTTCGATAACTCTAAAAACAAACTAGATATATAAATAAATAATTTAGCAAAAGTAATTAGAGCAATTATTAAGAAGTTTATATTGTTTGTTAGAATTGGTCTTAAATTTAAAGCAAACTTTACAAAAATTACAAAGAGATTTCTTGTAAAGTTAAAAAATATTATTGTATATAATAGCGCAATAAAAGTAACAAAAACTAGAAAGAATATATTATAATTAGAAATTGTTTTAAAAAAATAATGCAAAAAACTATAAAAACTTAATCTAAAAAAGAATCGAAAAAGAGTTGCGAATTAATCTCCAAAATATAAAGTAAATACAAATAATTATACTTAAGAACGTCGCAAGAAATTTGCATTTTACTACTATATAGCTATTTATTACTATTATTAACAATTAATTTCAATAAAAAAGCAAGCATTCTTTTAAAAGTATTCTTTTTGCTATTCTTACAAATAAATTTGTTAAACATAATAGATAATTAATATAATTAAGATCTAATAACAAGTAAAATTACGCAATACAAAATAATAAAAGCTATAATGTTAACAATCTTGAACAAGATCTTAAATAACAACAAAATTATTAATAAAATACTAAAGTAAATTGATATTACTATAGTATTATATCTATATTGCATATACAACGTTTGTTTAAAAAAAATATTGCTTAGAGTATTTTTGCAATACAATTACTATAGTTTTATGTAAACTAAATAAAAGCAACTACTTTACAATTATATTTTATTGCTCTATAATATTTCTTAATATTTTAAGCAAGATATTCGAGTTTATATTAATTAAAAAAGTTAGCTATTTAACAAAAACGCACAAGCTATTATTATATACTTATATAAGAGCAAGACAATCTATCTTGACAAAATACGCATTATATTATTTAGTAAAAAGAATATATATAATATAGAACAAGAATAAGATAGTTACAACTTTATTGCTAGATATATTAGAAGTATTCGATAATATATTATATTTAAAACTATTGCACAATTTGCAAAGTAAACAAATAAATAAGCGTATAATATAATAAATCGAAAGCTTTCTAAGCAATCGAACTATTATTCTTAGAATTAAAAAACACAAAATAAATAAAGTCAATATTACAATAAATATATTGCAAGAATTATTATTATTGTTAATTCTTTTTCTCTTTTATAACGCTTTGTTGCTAAAGAAGTTATATAACAAAAATATTGTAATTTGCAACTTTGTAAACAATATAATTCTATTAGTTAAAGAAGATAATATTAAAGTTAATTGCAAACAATTAATTAAAATATATAAAAATATATGCAAAAAATAAGCTTGCATATACAAGATTAAATTCTTCTTTAGTAAATATTAACTATATTATATTATAAGAAAGAGACAAAACATTAATAATACAATAATTATTAATAAAAATACAATAATAGTATTAAATAGACTAATCGCGAGAAACCAAAAATATCACGTGAGAACGTCAAGATTCGATTTCTCGATTTTTTTTTGAAATGAAATTGCTTAAAATAGTAACTTTTCGACTAAGCTAAACTTATTATAGTAATAAGCTAGCTTCTTTAAGCGATTCGATTTTATTCGATTTCTTGATAATTCGATTCGATTTCAAAGTTGAGATCGAATATCGAATCGATAGTTAATCTATACAAAAGATATAGATAGATAATCAATCAAGCTTCTTGCGAAGCCTAATTGATTGATTGTCACTAGTTGCATAGCATTCCCAAATAGGGAAGGTTCGAGTGCTTAATAAAATAATCAATCAATCAATCAACTTGCTCGTAATTGTTGACATGGATTTAGAAATGTTGTCCTGGAACAACTCACCTAAAGACTGGACACTGTACCGCAGTCGGGTGTGCTGTGCTGCTACCACACCCTCCATTCTACCTTAGGACCCCGATATACTTCCCAGTCCAAGACGCATATATACAACCAAAGTCCCGGCCACAGCAATGGGAAAACAATTCTGACCCTAAATCGACACCCTATGTATTGTATTTCTAGCATCTTAATGGTCAGACTACATGTCGTCTCATTACACTTCTTTGAGAACGAAAACTGAGACGACTAGTCTTTCGTCAATCATGCCGCTCAACAAGGTTATAACCGCCTTCTGGTGCGCATATTTGTTCCTCACATCGACATCTGCGCACCGTCTATGTAAATCCTGCATACCTCTGAGCGACCTCTTGGCCGAAGCCTACGGGATTGAACTATCTGTGAACAGATTGTAAGTGTCTCAGCGGATTGCTCAGTGTCGGTGCTGATTGTATACTAGGTCCTCCGCTATTGCCTTCCATAATGGTTCCACGGCATATATTGGCACCGTGGCCGCATCGCTGGAGTACAAGAACTTGTTGCAACCTATTCTCAACAAGGCGGTTGGCCAGGAGCCGCGAAGGGCAGCATCACGGTGTCCTGAAACCCATCAACGCTCTCAGCCATCGCCTTTTGATCGGAGCTTTTTCGACTTCGTCGTTGCTGTCCCCTTTCTGCCTCGAAGGCTCTGGAAGTCATATACTGAGCAACAATCGATTAAGATACCGACATTGCATCCAACAGCTCGTCTGATCCAAGACGAAATGCGCCTGCTGCCTCCATTCGCGGACATGGCTCCCGAAACATTGTCACAACTAGCAGTCGGTATCCAAATCCCCTCCTGGCTCACCGGCACCGAAGAAGCCTGCCACATCGCCAGCGCAGCAAAGAGCCTCTTCGGCCCACGGGTCAGATTCGAAAGCCCACCCTCTTCCGCCTACACTGCCGCTGGCTACGAGCTCTGCCGCATCAGCTACGACGCCTTCGAATGCACAGGACCCGGTCGCATCATGACGCTCGAATACGACATGAATTTGGTTATGGCGTCAATAATGCAGACTCCGCTATCAGACTGGTCTACCAATCCAGTCACCTTCTCGGCAAGAACGGGACTCACGACCCAAGGCATGATTGAATGGATTAGTACCTTCATCGACTCGCAGACGCCCAACAGGCTGATCCTCGTTGGCGCGAACACCGATCATCCTTCGTTTGCAGATGCGCTGTCGTACTCCCGTGCGGCTTCGTATCTGGATAATCACTCTCCACTGCCACCCCCTCAGATTCTGGCTTTCGGAGCTGCGCTGGCGGCGAAAGTGGGGCTTGAGAGCCAAGTCGACGATTGTGGGGAGTGGGAGGAATGTATGGATATAAGGAGGAAGGCGGATGTGATTGCTGGCACCTATAGACCGCTGAAGCCATCGACTTGGCCGGCTACTGGACCTGGTCATGGAGAACTTTAGTGGAGATACCCTGGGAGAGTCTACACCACATTTTTCCTCAACTGAACGTATATTTGAGTGACGTGGATGGTGCTCATGGAGATGTTAAATGGTCTCCATCTCTTGCATCAGTCTGGTTATATGGGTACCGTAAAGATGAATTCCTGCTCACATTACCCCCAATTATATAATCTCGAACATTAAAATCGTACAGCTGTAATGTACAGGACGAAAATGAATCCTACCCAAAGGCCCCAGGCCTCACTTGCTCCCGCTCCAGTCACTCCTCGCCCAGCCCCAGACACGCTCCCCCCATGACCAGGCCCCGTAGCAAAAGCTGACGTCGAGACAAAGACACCTCCAGTCCCTCGAGCCATCGATTCCGTCGCATTGTTGTCCCCAGCAGACGCGCGCACAGCCTCCGAAACCGTCATCGTCGCCTTCACACGCCCCGTCCCCGTCCCCGTCCCCGTCTCAACCACAATCGCCGCCGTCTCAACAACCACAGCCTGACCTCCCACCGACAACGTCTCCGCAGCACCGAAAGCGCTTACCGCGGCCGTGACGACTTGTCCACCGATTGTGAAGACCTGAGCTTGGGCAGAGGCGAAAAGAGGGAGAGTCGCGGAGCTGAGGGCGCCGGCGTCTGGGAGTGCTGTGCGGGAGGGGAGAGCGTGGGTTAAGCCGTCGAGGATGAGGGCGTTGGTGCCAATGGAGAGGACGTGCCCGGAGATGGTGGTTTGGGCGCCTGGGGATAGAGTCTGGCTTCCTACGATGAGAGCGCCGTTGGAGGCTTGGGCGATGGTTTGGAAGTCGATTAGGAACGGTGTCGGCGTTGGTGGTGGGGAGGGAAGGAGGTGGGTTGTTCCGTCCAGGAGGATGTTGCTGGGGCCAACGGAGATGACGTGTCCTGACATTGTCGTTACGGCACCTTGGGAGAGGGTTTGGCCTGCGACGACGAGAGCGCCATTGGAAGCTTGGGCGATGGTTTGAGAGCCAATCAGGAAGGGTGTTGGCGTTGCTGCAAGCGTAGGTTGAAATGCGTGGGTTGTGCCATCCACGACCAGACCGCCGCTGGCGCCTGCAGAGACGATATGTCCGGATACGGTTGTTTCACTTCCCGCCGCTATGGTATGGTCCCCGACAAGTATGGCTCCGTCTGAAGCCATTTGGACAGGCTGTGTCCCAATCAGGAAAGGAGTGGGTGTAGCTTTCGGTGGAGATGGGAATGCATGAGTTGTGCCATCCAAGACTATGTTCCCATTACCGCCCGCAGATACAACTTGCCCAGCTATCGTCGTCTGGATACCTGGCTTTAGGATTTGATCTCCAATAAGTATACGTCCGTCCGAAGCCATTTGGACAGGCGCTGTTCCGACGAGGAAAGAAGTGGGTGTAGCTTCTGATAGAGGTGGGACTGCATGAGTTGTGCCGTCCAAGACTATGTTGCCATTACCGCCCGCAGATACGACTTGCCCAGATATCGTCGTCTGGGATCCTGGCTTCAGTGTTTGATCTCCGATAAATAGACCTCCGCCTGGAGCCTGTTGGATTGCATGACTGTTAACCGATAGTGCTGGTACCGGTTCCGTCGATGCAGGGATGAAGGCATGAGCTGTCCCGTCTAATAAAACATTGCTGCCTCCCACCGCGACAACATGGCCAGGAATAGTACTAAGTGATTGCGGAGTTGGCGTATTAAGTGCATTAGGGCCTGCTGTGACAGGTGAAACGTAAGTTGTTCCACCGATAACGATAGGGTTTACGGCAGTAAGAGGACCATGATTACTACCGCCAGCAGGACTTTCAATAGGAGTACCTGCGACCCCTGCAGTAATTGCTGCGTTTACTCTGGTTGTATCGCCATTGATGCCTTGCAGTATGTAAGTGCCAATATTACTCGCCATAGGGGCAACCTGGCTACTGCCATCCAGATTTTGGTTTGAGCCCGCAGAGACTGCTCCTACAGGCTTAGGTACTTGGGCTTGGGGGGTGAGAATGGTGCCAGCCACATTTATTTGTCCCCCAGGCAGTTTTGTCACGGGTACCGGCTTGCCGTCTACTAAGAGCGGAGGCAATGCCTCAGGACTAGCCGAAAGTGGGGTTGAGCCGGCTGGAAAGGGCGATGCATTGGGCATCGCTGCCGCGTTTGTTGGTAGAATTGGTGGATTGCCCTGCACAATGTTCCCATTACCTGGGTCGAGAAAGAGCGGTTTCGGAGTATTTTGCGCTGCGGATGGAGGTAACGTAATCGCCGTGGGGCCAGCCGAACCTTGAGGGGCTTGCTGATTCCCGAGCCCTTGTGACGGTGCCCGTGGACTGGGTGTATTCCCCTGCACAATTTGTGCGTTGCCAGGGTTGAGAAATAGCGGACTGGGACTAACCGCGTTTGTTTTCTGGTCTGGTGCTTTTGGATCGGCCGGAACTTGAGGGGCTGGCTGGCTTCCGGAGTTCCCTGGGGATGGGGAAACACTGGATGATTTGGCCTGTACCAGGTTTCCGTTTCCTGGGTCAACGAATAGGGGTGCAGGCTGGTTCTGTACAGGCTTAGGGCTCTCAAGAGGGGGTGGATCTATATTAGGCGGAACATTGGTGTTCTGGGGCGATTGCTGCATGACTGGCCCTGCCGGTGATGTTGAGTGACTGGGCGGTCTACCCTGTACGAGGTTCCCGCTACCTGGATCGAGTAACAAAGGGGCAGGCTCGGTCTGGGCTGGTTTTGAACTTCCAACGGCAGGAATAACAATATATGATGCCGGTTGTTGTTTGCTCGAGCCTGCTGACAGCGTTGGGCTTGGTTGAGGCTTCCCAGATTGGGGTGGTGGAGCATCTTGGGGCGGAGGAGACGGGGGAGGGGCCTGTGGAGGTGGAGCCTGTGCTGGAGGAGCCTGTGGAGGTGGGGCCTGTGCTGGAGGAGCCTGTGGAGGTGGGGCCTGTGCCGGAGGATTTTGCGGCGGTGGAGTAGGTGGATTCTGCTGAGGCAACAACGTGGTAGGTTTTCCCCTCGTGGGTGTGGAGGCAGGAGTCGCTGGAGTAGGGGTAGCCTGAGCTGTGGCAGGCACGGCTGGGACCACAGGCGCGACACTGGTGACGGAACCAGATCCAGGAGCCGCAGGATCAAGTTGGCTGGCTTTGGTCAAGATTCTTGGGGGATCGAAAGCTCCGTACCACAAGGGCTGGCAGCTTTGCCAAGCGGGGTCGACATTCGTCAGCTCGGCCGGCATGGACAGACGCGGGTTCACGTATGGGGCACAGCCCGCTTTGTAGGTTGTAGTGGTGGAAATGGGGTTGTAATATAGGCTTGAGAAGTCAATCGTGTGAAAGCCCCCCACCACAACTTGCTCGTCGCATCTCGGGCCTTGGTTGTCCAGCGTCCCATACGCAAGGAACCTCGACGAGTACCCTATTGTCTTCGCTTCGAAAGATGGTCCAATGTTCTTGGGCGGAGAGGAGCCGCATGTCCCTGTTGCTGAAAGTGTTGCGTGCAGCGAGGTGTATACCACGTATACCGATGGAGAAGTGCTTTAGGACTTGTAAGCGGGGATGCTGATGCTTTTCGGATTTTGTCGACTTACAAAGTAAAACCATTTTCGACCTGAACATGTACTGGGTCCTGTGGGGACGCTGCGTTTGTGTTGTTGCCAGCATTGTCAGGCGCCCAGTAGACCAATTGTATGCCTCCAGTAGCTTCTATGACGCACAGCCCACAGCTTTCTGAATTACTCAGGCTGGCCGAGGATATAGGAGCCGAAGTCGATAGATTGGACCAGCTTGTATATTGAGGTTGTCCGAGGGGTAACACTATTTGAGGACACAGCAAGACATCAGCAGTGTCCCATTCTTTCAGCAATCACTAATCAACTTGGGTGTGAGAGATCTTCGTGAGAGGTGCAGACCGTGAGCTACTCAGGAGGCATTTGAGCCCGAAGCCGTTTCTTGGTGTCATTGAGTACAAAGAGAGCGCACGTACCAGCTGCGACATAGTGTATCAAAAAGCACCAACAGAATCCAGCCCACCACACGCGATTAAAGATAAACATCTGAAACGTTCAAGTAGAAAAAACGAAAGTTGGCTATGGTAAAGACAGTATGCGATCCAACATTGACCGCTTAATGATCGTACCAGACAACCGGGCTATGCGTGCATGGGGAGGAAAGAATGAGTTATTAGTATCGCCAGGGTGGAAAGGACAGCTAGAAGCTTCTTAAGATCTCGAGAGCACGAGAGCATCGTGCATTATCGAGCTAGCTTTTTGCGCTGAGCCAGGAGAGACAGCAGGTCCAGCTTGGGCGACAGGATCAAATCGTCGCACGCCTCATCTTCCGGAACGTCTTGACGCGTCAACACATACTCCGTATGTACGTAGGATGCTACGCCTTACTATCCGCACCACACAATCGGTGGACTCGAAGACGATCTCACAGAATGCAAGCGAAATTACTCCGGTCAGCCGCTTTTCCAAACGCGGCTTTAGACCGAAATGATTGAAGTCAAAGAATCGAGATACTAGCCAGGACTGTAGCAAGGCTGCAGGAGAAGAGATTAAACTACCTGCGGCTGATCCCGACACGGCGGTCGGACGCAGAAGCTCGCGTGTGCGGTAGCCCCTGCATGCGACTCATGCCGACTTGATGATCACTGTAGGAGTGAGCTGCGAGGTAACCCAATTCGCAGGCAGAAGTAAGACATCGATCGTTATAAGAGTCCACTTAGGATTGTTCTCGATTATGATGAGTACGGGGAAAGACGAATCGCCAAGCCCGGACTTTATGATGAAACATTTTGGTGTCGCAGACGAAGAAGACCGATGGAGCGATCTTGGCTTTTAGCGCTTTCACAACGGTTATCGCCTCTTGACCTTATTTTTAGATCCTCGACCCCAACTTCTGACAAGATGCTTTTGATCAACTTTCGCATTTCTTAATTTATTACTATCAAAATCTTATGTTTGATAGAATAATCTTTGCACTTTTAACAATATATCTTTGATAGAGTTTAAGCTAACATTGAGAAAGTTATTTAATTGCAAAGTTTTTGTGTTTCGAAGCGTATCTTGAAAACAAAGATCAACTTGAATTTCTTATATGTTAACAAACTTTGCAATTTCTATAGCTCTAGCAATTTGTAATTAAAACTTATAAACAAAGCAATTTAAGAAAACGCATAATGTCTAGAGTAATAATTAATTAATTTTATATATTTTAATAGCGAAATGCAAAAGTTAATCAAAATTATCTTGTTAAAAGTTAAGATCAAGAATCTAAAAGTAAGATTAAGAAACAACAATTATTGTAAAAGCGCTAATTTGTTGATAAGAACAACAAGAACTTATTTGTCTTTAATTATTTTGTTAAGACGTCTATTAATTTTATACTTAGTCTTTCTTCAAGTACTTAACAATTTTCCGATCTATTTGATTGAACATGTAAGTGACGTATTGGAAGCGCTTCAAAAGTATTAGAATAACAAGAAACTTTATACTTTATCTTTCTATTATCTCTTTTATATAGTATATGCTTTACTTGTTACAAAATATAGCAAATGTTTATTAAGACTAGTAATAATTATTTATTGATAAATATCGATTACTAATAGTAATTATCGTAAATAAAGAGAAATTCAATCTATAAATATAAATAACGTTCTAGTAATATTAGATTTAGTAGAAAATTCTCGAATAAACTTATGTTACGAGCCGCGTGCTCAGGTCTACTGATCACGACGCAAAGCTCTTCACAGTATGCAGGGCACAGCCTGCCAAGGAAGTATCATGTGACTAAATCAATGAATTAGTTGAATCAAGAACATTGATTCATTAAGATTATCGATTCAAGATTAGTGAATCATTGAGATCAAAGATATTGATTTAGCGATTCAATTGATTCATCATGTATATAACTAACTGAACACGACTTTCTTATGGATCGTGTTCAACTTATCTTAAGTCTTGACTTATTGTTACGACTACTTAGCTGCAAACCCTTGTTACCAAGTGATTGCTTGCATTGCCTAAAGACGTCTACAAACCTCTTCGATAGCATAACCCTCTCTAATACCTTCGTGGGAAGTACTAGCGTAACAACTTAGCGTCTTCTTCTCTTGAATTTGCTTGTACTTTACTTTAGATCTATATTAAGATTACCCAAAATATATAATTTGTAATCTATAATTGCTTCAATATTATCTATAAATTATATATATAAATTTGTTAAAATACTAATTGCTTTTTCTTGTTTGTTATACTAGTACTTTCGTAAGAAATATTAGAAAGAATTTATATTATTAAAGAGATATATAGACGTCTTTAGACAATGCAAGCAATTACTTAATAATAAGAGATTGCAACTTAATAGTTATAATAATAAATTAAAACTTAAAATAAATTAAATACAATTTATAAGAAAGTTGCGTTCGAAAGTTATATATCTTTTTATTATTTAAGATTTAAAATATTTAAGAATTAAGTTATTTTTAGACTAATTGCGTCGATTCGAGAAATCGAATTTAATTTAAGAAATCGAATTAAATCTTAACAATTCGATTCGAATTAAATCGAAAGTCTTGACAATTTACTTTATAAAATTGAAATTAACAATTCGATTCAATTTTAAACTTAAAATCAAAAATTGAATCGAAAAATCGAATTAAATTATTAAAACTTAATATTAATATAAAGAAATTCTAAAATAAATAGTAGAAAATTATGTTCTATTCTATAATTTTTCGATATAAGATTATCTAGTAATATATTATAATAATATATTCGAGTTATCTAGATAGTTAAAGTCAATTTATTAACTTAGCTTTTCGAATTAAAAAGTTCGATAATCTTGTTTTACATAATTTTGTCAAAGATTGTAAAAAAAAAATCATTGTATCTTAAGAAAAATTTAAATTCTTAATCTTTTAACTCGCAATAACAATAACACAATATCTATAACAAAATTAATAAGAGCACAATAATGTTCTTAATAATATTATTATAAATATTGTGTTACTATTATTGAAAGTTAAAACGCTCTATTATTGAACTATTAAGATTTTGATATTTAAGTATATTCTATTTAAGAATATATAGAGAATTAATAATATTAAAATATAATATAATTCTTCAAATATATTACTCGAAAAATCGACTCGAATTATCAAGATATTAGTTTCATTATAAATTATAGTTAATTTGTTTAAAATCTTAATTGTATATTTTAAATTTAATAATGCAATTTAATAATGTAATATAATAATGCAATATAGTAATGTAATATAATAATGCATTATAATATTAATTTGTAATAGTGTACTCTTTAAGCTAAGTATATAAAGTTATTAGTTCAAGATCCTAATAATTTTGTTTGTTATACTATTATTTTAAACAATTTAATTCGAGTCGCTTTTAATCTTGTTATTATTCTTATTGTTGCAATCTTAATTTTTATTGTTCGCATTCTTCTTAAACTAATTGTTGATTTAATTTTCGATTTTAACTTCTAAAATTAATTCGAATCGACAATTCAACTTTAGAAATCAAATCGAAAATCGATTCGATTTTAACTATTTTAAAATTAATTTAAATCGAATCAACTTAATTTTCGATTTTAATATTAGAAATTAAATCGAATTGTCAAGAATATCAAGAATACTAAAAATAGTATAAATTAAGTTTAAATTTAGATTTTTTATTAATTACTAGATAATGCTTAGTAGTAATATATTTATAAAAAGAAATTTCTAATATATTTATTAATTAATTTAAATAGATTAACTATTTCTATTAAATTATTAATTAATTGTTACTAGAAATAATTAAATTTTTACTAAAAATAATAAAATCTACTAAAAATAATAGTCTTAACAATTTAATTCGATTTTTCGATTTAATTTTCGATTTAACTTTTGAAATCGAATCGAATTGTCAATTTCAACTTTAGAAATCGAATTATCAAGACTTTCGATTTAATTCGAATTGAATTGTTAAGATTCGATTTAATTTCTCGAATTAAACTTGATTTCCCAAATTGACGCAATTAATTTAATTCTTCTCTTTGTTATTATTATTAACATTAGTAACTTTATAGTAGTTATAACTTAACGTTTTAACATTTTCTTAAGTTCTATATCAAATTTCTTAATAATTATTATTCTCTTTAACAATATTGTCAAAATTCTCTATTTTAATATTAATAGAATTAGAAATTTCTCTCTCTTTTGCGGTTTTCGATAACGCGAATTTCTTAACAAAGCTATTATACGAATTAAAAGAATTAACGTTATTAGCTCTCTTCAAGTTATTTAAATTATTATAGTAAATAATTTGTTATTAAATAATCTTTACAATTGATTTTATAAATATCGAGAAACTTTTATTAATATTAAATTTATTGTCGATACTTAGCTACAATATTAATTAGCTTAAGTATAAAAAACAAATAAGATATTTAAATAATGCATATATTTTAAGAGAAAGACGTTATTGTTACATTTATATTTTTATATATTGCTTGCGCTTTTTAAGTAACTCTAAATTGCTTTGTCTTTTTAATTATAAATTTTGTCTTTGCTTTTTATCTAAGTTAATTTTCAAAGCATTGTGCTACTAAATTGTTAATATTGTATATTTTATTGCATTATTTAAATGCATTATTATAAATATCTTGATTAATTCGATATTTGTTAAATTTATTTCTAATATTGTTCTTTATAACTTTACAATTCAATTAGGAAACTTTTATTTAAACAAACGTTTTACGCAACTTCTTAATACGAATCGAGATAATTTTGCAATTGTTACTTGGTTTTCGATATAACTTCTTTTTATTATTATTTTATTCTTGTGCGCAATTGCGACTTGCAATGCTTTTTGAATTAATTAATAGTAATTTTATTGTTTGTGCAATTTCTTAACTTAGTTTACTAGTAATACATATAGATAATGCAATTGTACACTAGATTATAAGTATAACTTAATATTTAATAGAGTGCTATAAGATTTAAGATATAGAAGAATTTCAAAGATTAATAAGATTATAAATAAGATGTTAAGAGATAATTTTACAAATTAAAGTAAGAATTATATGCGTTAGAATTAGAGTTATCTCTTACTTCTACTTTTACTTACTTTGAACTTTTTATTTAAAATAATTATTATCTCTTTACATTAATATATATTTAATTTTATTAATGAGTAATGCAAGTTTATTTACGTTAACTTCTTTATTATTTATTTTACGTAATCTTGTTGTTAATTATTAATTTTAGCTTTTGTTTTTACGCGATTTTTAACGCGATATTTGACACTTTTCTATCGATAAAAGTTCTAAAAATTATTGCGCTTTTCTTTATAACTTCTTACGTATATATTAATTTATTTTAGTTAATATTATTATCTTCGATAACTTGCACAAAGCAAACAAATAATATATACAAATAATGAAATATATCTTGTTTATAATTGATAAACTTAATTTGCTAGTTCGAAAGTTTGCTTTAAAGTTCTCTTGCAATAAAACAATATCTTGTAATCAGTTTAAACAAAACAAAATAAATAATAATAAAAATAAAAGTATCGAAAACAAGAATATTAAAGAAAAGAGTATTTGTAATACTAACGTAAACAAGATAATACGAATAGATAATATATTTTTAACTAATATACTAATCTTTTGCAATAAAGAGAACGAAAATAAAAATCTAGAATTGTCGTACTTCGAGAAATCAAAAAATATTAAAGAATTATTAATTTTCTTATTTTTAAACGCTTATTTTAACGTCTAGTTTGTAAAATACTATAAAACAAGACTTAGAATTACAATTGTTAAGAGAACAAATATTGTATTTAGAGTTTGATCTTAGATGTATTTTAAGAAGTTGCAAAAGCGTTTATATGCATTTTCTTCTTTAGTAAGTGCATTATCTTGTTGCATTATCATTGTAATTACAAGATTTAATTAATTTTTTACTTTATATAGACTTGAATCTTGCGACAATTTACGTCAAACGCGTAACATTTTAACTTAAGAATTGTTAATTTATTAAGCATTTAATAAAGCAATTCGATCTTTTCTAATAATAAAAACTCTAAAGTAATTTTATATTTTTTTTTCGAACAATTATAATAAGTTTTTTGTGTTAATTGTAAGTTAAATCTTCGAGATTTAATTATTAATAACTTTTTTCTAGCAATCGAAGTTATTAAATGCATTATCTTTTTGCATTATTACTAATAAGACTTATTTGTTTATATTGTAATTGTAGATACAATATCTTCAATAATACAATACGTCTATTAATAAATTTAATTTAGAACAATCTTAAACTTTATTCAAAAAGAATTCTTTTCTTTATTTATTGCTTAATTATTATTCTTTTCTTTGCAATATATATTTTACAATTTAATAATAATCTTCTTTAAGTTTAAGTTTATAATACAATTATAATATTTAATTATTATAATTTGCTCAATTGTTTGCAAACCTATTTGAGATTAATTTTATTAATATATTCTTTAAATAGAATCAAAAGTTTGTTTAATATCTATTGATAATATTAAATATAAAAGTATATCTCGAGTTATTTGCGTTGACTTAAGAAAGTTCGAAGCGTTGTCTTTTTAATACTTTTAAATTGAATATTTATTCTCTATAATATTAATTCGAAAATATCGATCGTCTTTATCTTGAGTCAAATAAAAGCATTAAAATTGTCGAAATAAGAATCTTGTAACAATCGCAACAAGTTACAAAAGTATTAGCGAAAAACAATATATATTATTATATTGCATTATTTTTTTAACAATATTTGCTCTTTATACTTTTGCTCTTAAACTAACAATTAAATTATAATAATATCGAAAATAAATTTTAAATTCGATCTTGTATTTTGTCTCGTAATTGACAATATAAGTTAAACAAGAAATAAAATTTTGTTATTTGTTTTATTAAAATTCTCGTCGATTTAAAGCTCTTTCGAATTTGTTATTTAGAATATTATTATTGCTTGCGTTATTAATAACAACATCAAAAAATTTGTCTTTAATTTTAAAAAACTTCAAAATCTTTATAAGTTCTAATATTAATTAACAATTTATATACTTGATATTAAGAGAAGTAAATTTAATAAGATGTTCGCGAAATTGAAATGCAATGTTAATTTAATATATTAACATTTCTAAGTAAACAATTCTTTAAGAACTAGATTATGCATTTAAAGCAATAAAAATACGCTAAGTATCTCTAAGACATATTTTGATTTTCTCACGAATTTAATCAAAGTTCGAGAGAATTATTTTTAATGATTTTGTGCGATTTAGAAGTATTAATTTTAATCGAAGCATTTCTAATAGCTTTCGAAAGTAAGAATTATCAATAATTCGAAAAAGTAAATTTAAATTAATAAAAGTTTTGCATAATTAATTTTCTTAGTTATCTTAAACAAAGAAGAACGACAAATCAATATAACTTTTCTTCTAATAATATGTTAGTTTTGCATTATTTATTTGCCTTATTAATTGTAACTTACGCGATTAAAGACTAAATTAATTGCGATTTGCAATCTAGATCTTTTTCGTTTTAAACAAAAGATAAATTAAAGATGTTTCTTTGTATTTGTTGTGCTTAAATAATTGTAAGCAATAAAATAATTTAAAAGCTTGTAACAACTTTTACAAATAATCTTAAAAAAAATCTTTATAATCGAAGTTACTTGAACAAATTTGTTTCAAAACTTAAATTGTACTTCTATATTAATCATTTTTGCTCAATATAAATTGACAAGTCTTAATTAAGTTTTATTTAAAATACTTTTGTTAATCGCAATTTGTAATTATTATTCTTGAAATTAAATGTTAGTATTTAAACTTTATTCGACATATTTGCTTTTCTCTCTTAATATAAGCAACGAAAAATTGTTTCTAATTTTGTTTAATATTTCGTAAAGAATTTTTTTTCTATTGTCGAAAATAAAATTAAGAAAATTTCAATCGAATTAACTTACGAATTAATTAGAACATAAATTACTAAATAACAAATTGCGCAAAATAGATTTGCAAGAATTATCTTTAATTAGAAATAATAATTGATTTGAAGCTTTTAAAGAATTAGATATGTTGCAAACAAAAGTAATAAGAACAATATCTTTAAATAATATATAGAGAATCTCTTCGAAATAAAAAAGTAATACAAAATAATAATGCAAGTAACAATTAGATCAAGCAAATTATTATAAAATAAAGTATAGTTGTAAATTCGAGAATATTAAGAGAATATCTTTAGAATCTAAATAGAAGAGAAATAAATAACGCAAGCAACAATTAATTCGAGTAAATTATTATATAATAATATAAACAAGTTTAATTGTAATTTCGAAATATATCAAACTATACTCTAGTCAAAATTCCAAAGTTATAATAATATAAGTCGAAAAATAGTAATTCTTAATATAATAATATAATTTTCGATTTCTTGACAATTCGATTTGAGTTTAATTTTTGAATTAAAAATCGACTTAATTCGATTTAATTCGATTTTAAAATAGTTAGAATTAAATTGATTTTTAATTTAATTTCTAAAGTTGAATTGTTGATTCAATTCGATTTTAAAAGTTGAAATCAAAAATTAAATCGACAATCAATCTAGCTATTTTAAATATTTTAATCCTATTAATAGATCTTCTCTTCTTAATTATCTTGTAAAGAGCAATATGCAACAAATAGTATCTATTAATACGCAACTTGTAATACTATTTCTTCTCTTCAAAAAAATTTGTTTCGAAATTATTTATTCTTTTTTACTATATTAATTAAGCTAATTACTAAATAACGTTGCAATTTTGTTGTTAATCGTTGTTATAAATATGCTATTTTTACAATATATTCTTGTTAAGTTTGCGTCTTATTTAATATATCTTATTAAGTAAATAGAAAATATCTTAAGTATAAGAAGTATTATCGAAAGAATCGAAAATATGATTTGACTTCTAATTATTAAAAAATAAATAAAGCTATCTAGAAGACTAAAAAGCTAAAAAATAAAATAATAGAATTGCGTCTAAAGATTGCGCAAAAGACAAAACAAAAAAATACTAACTTTGTTGTTTAAAAAATATAAATAATGCAAAGTCGAAAAATATCTTAAAGATTAAGAAGAATAAGAAAGAAATCAAATATATTAAAGAGATATTCGAAACTCTATTTAATATTATTATCGATTTTTTATTATTTGCTTTCTTGTTTTCTAATATTTTGTCAACTCTTATAAGTAATTTTGTTGCTAACAAAATTGTCGCAACTTGTTAAAGCACTTCTTTAAATTCTTAAATAACTTCTATGTATTTTCGAAAATAAAACATTCTTTCTACTTGATAAAATGTTTTTGATCTTCTTGTTTTAGAATTTCTTTAAGCTTATATTGTTTCTCTTTCTATAAATAAAAATAAAATATATTCTATAAAAACATAATTAAACTTGCTAATTTTAATAATAAGATATAAAATACTAGAAATACTTTAATATCTTTAAGTAAATTGAGTTTGTAATTAATTGATTTCTTTGTCTTCTTAACAAAAAATAGTTTAATTTTAATATAATTTAATTTTTTGCTTAATTTTCTTGTCTTAAGATTTTTTGTAAAAAGATATGTTTTATTTTACTTCTTGAATTAAGATATTATTTTTCGTTTTTTGTTTTAATACTTAATTAGCTTTTCTTCTATTCTTAAGATATTATTGTATATCTTTTTTAATATTGCTATTCTCTCGATAACTAATTAAGCTAATAGATACTTTTACTCTTTCTTAAAGAGATTAAGTTCTTTGTTATAATTAGCGAAGAATAAAGTTATTTTAGTAATATTTAAACTCTTTGCATTAAATGTTAGTTGTGCTATAGATAAAAGTAATATTCAATTGCTATAAATATTGTTAATATAGTATTTTAGATATTGCTTTAGACTTTAATTTGATTGCTCTTTCTAATTATCTATAATTAAGTAATAGATAATAAATATTTTGAGTCTTGTTTCTAATATCGATAGTAATATCTTTTAATAGTTAGATATAAAGAGCTTGTCTTTGTTATTAACTAATTCTTTAAATATATTGTAATATTATATAAGTTAACTTAATACAATATATTTTAGTTATTTTGCTATAAACTTCTCTTTGCATACAATAATATATAAGTATTTAATAAGTTTGTTAACTATTATTAGTATCGACTTATATTTGTTTCTACTTATTAAATTTGTTAACTTAAGCAACTTAATAATAAAGTTTATCGTAACTTTATTCTATAGCAATTTAGATAATTTCTAATATTAAATTTTGCTATAGCTTGCATATATATTATATTTGTTCCACTAATAACTAAGATATTGTTTAACATATATTTCGACAACTTGTCTTATCTAAGAAAACTAACAATATTAATATAAAAGCTAAAGAATTTTAATTATTCTTAAATTCTTTTGCAATAATTTATTATAATATTTCTTTATATATTTGTCGATTTTGTCGATAAATATTTAAAGTTTTTCTTTCTTTATTAGAAATTCTTCTTTATTGTCTTTAAGTATTTATAAGATAACATTTAACTTATACTTATTTGCTAATAATAATTCTTCGATATATACTTTTTATAATTCTAGAAAGATTACAATAGCAAGTAACTTCTTGTCGTAAATATTATAATTCTATTTAACTAATAAGAGTTTTCTTAAGAGATATATTATTAAGTATTATATATTTTTATGCTCTTAATTAAAGTATATCTTAATAATTAAATTTAATGCGTCGATTTTAATCTTACTTAACAATTGTAAATTGTATATTTTTAGTACTAATTTCTTTAAGTATTCTAGCTTAAGATTCTAAAATAATTTCTCTTTTATTAATTTTTATATTTATAACGTCTTTTTCTTTGTAAGATTTGTTAATAATATTGCGTTAACAAAGTAATTCTTTGTAAAACTATATACGAACGTGTAACAAGACGTTGCTATATTGACGCACTAAAGATAAAACTACATAGTATGTAGAATTGCAATTTAGAGAAACATTAATTTGTAAGAATTTTAAGAGAGAATTCTTAGAGAGAAAACTCTATATAGTGTCAAGTTGTTACTACGATAACTTAACACTAGTAACGTGTTTGTTAATTATTAAGAATTAACATTACAATTATCTTTCTCTTTTAAATCTTAATCTCTAGAATTATTGTATTATAGCGACGCTTTACTTGCGCAATTACGTCAATCTTTTACTAAGTTCTCTTTAGAACTTTCTAAGATTTAATTAGATAATAAGCAATATCTTATATCTTTATATGCGACGCATTTTTTAGTTTATATATTTTCTTGTCAAGATTTCGAGACATCTATAAAAGAGATTTTTGAATATTTTTTTTATTTTTTTTAGACATTCGAGAGAAAGTTAAGAAGCGATAATAATTTCTCTTATATATTATTGCGAGATGCTATGTTGCTTGTTACAAGCATTTTATTGTATATTAATTTTAGATCGACAAATAAAAAGATCTTTTGTTTTTTTATTTTAAAGCGCAAATACGTTTTTAATTACTATATTGTTGCGTTGTTATCGCAATAGATATTCGACAATAATATATTACAATTTATTTAAATTTTATAAATTTTAAGTTTAGCTTAATTTATTATTTGAATAAATTATCTCGATTTTCTTTGTTCGAATTAATCGAATTAGCGTAATTAATTTGCTAGTAATATTTATTAACAACATTACTATATTTTTTTTTATATTACTTTTCAATTTATAGTTAATAGATATATGCGACGTTCTTTAAATTGTTTTAATGTTAACAACAATATTGCGCATAAATCTTGTATTTAATTTAAGTTTTCTTAATTATTTTGACGTATTGCAATTTCTTTTCGATAGAAGTAATTGTAAGTTTTTATTAATTTTTCGCTATTGTAATAGCAAATCAATTACTTAAGCAATACTTTAACTAGATCTTGCTATAAGTAGAATTGATAAAAACAACAATATTAATCGAAATAACTTTTTTTACTCTTCTTGTTCGCACGCAAGCGCAATGTTTTGCTTTTTCTTGCTTCTATTACTTGCGATATCTTGTTCGTATTAACAAAAGTATTAATTATTAAATATAATTTTAACTTTTGTTTGCTTCGCGATCTAATAATATGTTATATATTAAACAAAAGAATATTTGTTGTAAATATTGCGCTTTAAAGTGCAAGACTATAAGTTGTCTATATACTCTTATATCTAATTTAATTCGTTAATATATCTTTATTGTCATTTAATATATGAAGCAGGTTAATATTTTGTTAAAGTTTAATATACGTATCTTTAATAAAAATAATATTAAAGTTAATTAAGTTGCGTTTGCTTCGCGAATGCGATGCTATCTTATTATTATATACGTATAATAGCGAAAAAACAAATCGATCTCGCATTTAATTTACGAGAATCTTTTAACTAGTATTAATGTTAAGCTAGATTATTTTTATAATATTTAATAAAGAATGTTTGACATAATATATTATAAAGCAAATCTTAATACTTTTTTTTAAAGAAATTAGATAAAAACAATAAGTTTGTGTTTAACAATACTATTGTAAATAACAAACTTAAGAGTTTGTAAATTTTGCGTAATTTTATAATTTCGCTAAAAACAATATTATTTGTCTTGTTCTTATTAATTAGATTTTTTTAAAGAAGAGCGACATAAATGTCTAAACAAGATTTCTCTTATATATTATAATTGTTTCGACAACTTATATATTTGATTCGAATTTGTCGAATTACTTATTATTAAACAAAAATATTCAAAATAAGCAACTTTCTTATCTAATAACATAAAAGTTAACAATTAGAAAATCGAATTTTATTTATATTTTCTCCGCGAGCATTATATTTTCGCAATCTTTATATAAAATTTATGTTCGAAAGATTATTATTTAAGATATGCTTTTATTATGCTTAAAGTAATAAAATTAATTGTGTTTCAAAAGATTGCGTTTCTTATTTTTGTTATTAACAATTTATTTTTGTAATATTTGTATATTATCGAAGACAATTAAGCAACAACAATTAAAAAATTAATTAAGAGAGATACGCATAATTAATTGTAAATAAAATGTTAAATCTTGCATTAAATAATACGCGTGCAAGAGCTCTTTATTAACGAAGATTAAATAACAAAAGTAGTTAAATTTAAGTGCACTTTATATTGCATTTTTATAGTTCTTAATATTTAATTAATTTATTAAAAGAATTATGATATTATTTACACGCATTATTTATATTATTGTTGTATCTTAAGTGTGTGTAATAATATTAAATCTTATTTTTTAATATTAAAATTCTTCTTACAAATACAGAGTTTTAATTTTTTTTTTCGCAATTAATTTTTGGAAAGATTTATGAGCATCGTATTTTTTAAGCTTTTGTCTTGCATTTGCGAAATAATTTTTTAATATTTAATTATCTTTATATAATAAAATTTCTTTTTATCGAACGAAATATTACAATTTGTTATATTTTAACTTATAATTAAGAATATCTTTTACTTCTTACTTCTTATTCTTGTTAATTAATATTATGTTCTTCGAGACAACAATATTTGAGTTACAATAATATAATTCTAATAGTAAAATTTAAAAGACGAAATAAATATGCTATTTAACAAGAAGACTCAAACGATATGTTTGCAAGTTAATTATATTTTTAATCTCGAACAATCTTATAAACTTGTAAAATAGCTTCTTTTTTAAACAAATATCTAGTAGATTTTTAATAAAGAGCATAATTTTGTTATTAACTTAATATCTTTTAATAGTAATCTTTTTATTGTAACTTCGAATTTGCGTTTATTGCGCAATTTGTAAACAATTAATTAATTAATTGCATTTATTTTATAAAGATTAAATTTACTTTTAAGTAACAAAAACGTTTAGACAATTCTTGTTGTTCTAGTTAAAACAAAAATTTGTAACAAATTTCAATATCAATTCGAAAAATAATATTTTAGTTAATGTATGCGATGTGTTATTGTAAGTATATTAACTTAAAGTTAGTAACAAATTTTAATTATCTTGTTTATAATTGCAATAGCAACGTAAATAATATTTTAATATCTAATTTTGTCTTTCGATTTATTCATTAGTTTAAAAGTAAAAAATAATACTTAACTTTTATTTAATGCGTATATAATAACATATCGCAAATTAATAATTATTAATAAAGAGAAAATTACAATTAAAAACAATTTTACAAACTTTAAAATAAACAAACAATATTTTCTTAAATAGAATATTAGTTAAATCTTTTGTTAATTATATAGATTTAATAAGAATGTATAGAGACATTTTAAAGTATCAATCGATTATTACTAGAATTGCGTTAAATATATTATTTTTGCAACAATTAGCAAACAATTTCGTTATAAAGTTTATCAAGATCTTGATTTATAATTAAGAGAGAATAGAGAGAGATGTTAACTTCTTGTAGAAACAATAATACGAAGTTTTATTTCGTTAACAAACATTGCAATCTTTAATATATATATTAATATTTGCGATTATCTTTGATTAATAGAACTTTTTGCTTATAAGAGTATATATCTTTTTAATTTTAAAATATTTTGTTAGAGCATTATTATAGTGCAAATGTAGCAACTCGCTTTTTAGTAATATTTTGTCAAAAACTAGAATAATATAAAAGAAGAATACTATTTCTTTGTAAATTAATTAATCTTTTTTCGCATAAACTTGATTTAAGATTTGCGATATTAATTGTTTCTTAATTTTGAGCGCTATAAAGTTCTTCTCTTGTAGCTTTTCTATTTTAAATAACAACAAAAATAAGAAAACTTTTAGATTGTTCTTTTTATTGTACGTAATGCAAATATCGTTGCAACGCAATTGTTAAGTTATTGTGCTTTAAATTGTGTTTACAACTTCTTTTTTTTAAGATTTATTAATTGTATTTTTTTTTGTTTAAAGTATTTTTATTAAGAAATTTGATATTAAATTCTCTTTTTATCGTTGATACTTAAATCTTAAGTTTGTTCTTATTGCGTAATATTAGCGTTTAGCGAACGTCTCTTATAAGTATTGATATTATTTTAATAGCAACAATAGTAATATTCTTCAACTTATTTTAAAGCATAAGTAAACAAATGTTATTATTTAATTCGCTCTCGTAATTGAAACGTTAAGAGAGTTTGTTAATTAAGTTTGTTTTTCTCGTGCAATATTTAATTTCGAAGTTATATTTTGTTAACAAAAGTACTTATTAGAATTGATAACAATTTAATGTTGTTATCTTTATAAAATATTGTAGATTATTGTAATTTGTTAATACAATAATTAAGTAATAACTACACTTTAAATAGTATTAATATTGCTTGAAGTTAATAACAATAACAAGCAACTTTTAATTGTAAATCTTGTATTAATTCTTTGCAAGAATTATTTTTCTTAAATAGAATACTATTAAGTATTACTGTATTACGTTATCTAATTAATTTTTTCTATAAAATAAATTAATTGCAAACAAAATTGTTGCAATTGCAAATCTTAAAATATTAGTTTTGATACAAATATATCTTTTTGAATTAAAGTAAATTAATATAAGCGTTTGCGTAAAAATCGTAATAAACTTTCAAAAAACTAAAATAACATTTTTGTTTAATATAAAAAAACTATTTTGTTTATTTTGCTTGTTGTTCTTTAGAAGTCTCGTTAAAGTTTAAGTAATTTTTGCATAATATTTTACAAATTGTCGATAAAAGTTTGTAAAGCTTAAAAACATTTAAAGCTTATATAAAGTAATAAACTAAAATTATATTCTAATAAAGTCGACTTCTTGTAAATTTATTAATACATTATAATTGCTTATATGTATTCTAGAAATTTAATCAAAATTGTCATAAAAGAGCATTTAAATAGCTTTGCGTAAAGCTTGTAAAAATATAATTTATCAAGTACTTAATATATATAATTTTAGTACTTCTCTTATATCTTAAAGTAGATTAAAATACTATTAAGATAAATTATACAAAGATAATCTATTAAATCTTTTAAAACTTTGTTAATTAAAATCTAGAAAATAATTAAAGCGTTTATTAGCTTAAATAATATTCTTGCGTACTCGAAATATTTATATTGTGTTTAAAAGATTGTCTTTTACTTATTGTCTTAACAAATTCGAATTCAATAATAAGTGTTTTTTAGATTTAGTTTTGTAAAGTACGCGACGCTTACTAGACGATTTAGCGTCTTTTCTATAAAAGAAAAAGAATATCAATTCTTAATTGTAATTGCATTAAAATTACAATAATTAATATATAATCTTAGACTTTTGTTGTTTGTTAATATAAATAACATTGATATCTTAACTTAATTAATTAATTCGCAAATTCTATTTAAAATTAAGTTCTTCAAAAGATAATTACGTAAAATAATTAACTTTTATTTGAACAAAATATATAACAAGTTATAAGACAATTTCTTTTTAAAAAGCAAATTAATTTTATAATATTTTTTTGTGCTTAAAAAAAATAGATGCATTTTTCAAATTAAAGACATTATTGTAATTTTAAATGTTCTTAATTATAATGCGCATTGTTAACGTCTTATTAATATCGAAATTGCAACAAATTAAAATAAATATTAAAATTTATTTCTTAAGTTTTAGAAAACTCTTTAAGAACTTAACAACAATAATATTTTTTGTAACTTAATAGCGTTAAATTAGTATATACTAGTTAACGTAAAAATTAGCTTCTATTATTTAAAAAAAATCGATAATAATGTTGTGTGCAACTTTATTAAATATATAGAAAACTTGTTTCGATATATAGTTTTGTTTCTTATTGTTGCGAATTTTAATTTCTACAACGTAAAATCGTTAAACAATTGCTTATAAAGATTGCGACAAATTAATACTATAAGATTGTGTACAAACGTATAACAAGACATCGTTATATTAACGCATTAAACACGAGATTATATAGTATATAGAATTGCAATTTAGAGAGACATTAATTTGTAAGAATTTTAAAAGAGAATTTTTAGAAAGAAAACTTTGCACGATGTTAAGTTGTTACTACGATAACTTAACATTAATAATATATTTAATAATTATTAAGAACTAGCATTATATTCTTAATAAGTTTCTTATTGTAATTTATTAAAATCTAGAAAAAATAAAACTTTCTTAATATTAATAGATAGTTTTTATTCTTTAATTGCTTGTAGCTTTTTAAGATTTATATATATTTTATATTGTTTAATAAAAAATTTAAGAAAGTTTACTTCTTCTTAATAAAACTTGTATTTCTTTAATTTAAGATATAGATTTTTTCTATTTAGATATTTTAATACTTTAAAAATATAATTTATAACTTTTTTCAAGATACTTAAGTAAATTATAATATTAATTAAGTATATTATAACAAATTGATTCAAATATTGTTGTAATATATTAATGATTATTTTCTAATATATTGTCGAAATATTTGTAAGTTTAAACAATATTATTATATATTTGTATAATTTATATTGTATACAAAAAACTATCTTTTATTTTTCTTCTATCTTTATTCTAATCTAGTTATATATTTCTTATAAGTTTAGTTTAATAAAGTATTTTACTTCAAACAATTAATTCTAAAGCTTATTAATATTAAGTAACAAATATTGATTTTTTATTATAATATTGTTTAGCTTTTAATAATCAATATATAAATAAAAAGTTTTGTTCTTCTTAAATATTGTTACGCTAGTACTTCCTTCGAAGGTATTAGAGAGAGTTATGCTATGAGAGAGATTTGTAGACGTCTTTAGGCAATGCAAGCAATCACTTGGTAACAAGGGTTTGCAGCTAAGTAGTCGTAACAATAAGTCAAGACTTAAGATAAGTTGAACACGATTCATAAGAAAGTCGTGTTAGGAGATCTATATACTAAAGAAGATTCTTCTTGCTCGCTTTGCTCGCTGTCGAACATGTCGAGCATTGCTCGTTCGCCAAGTCGTCGAACATGCAGGCAGTCGTGCTTCGTGCTACATGTTGCGTTGTAGTTAATATATCACGTTGTTCCGAGCTAGGCTCGTAACAAATATAAAGAGAATCGAATATCTTATCTATAATTAAAATTTTTTAATAAATTCTTTCTTTTTGTTTTTTGCTAGATATTTGCAAAGTATTTTTAGCTTCTTCTTAAATAAAGTATATATAAATTTACATATAAATTGTTTGTTTAATTTAAATTTAATCTTGTAATCTTACAATTAATATTTAGATAAAATCTTAATTGTTTTCTTTTTTCAAAATAGATATTCTTAATTATTGTATATTTGCAATATATACTTTAGCAATTCTCTTATTATATTAGATAGTTTAGAGCTATTAGTAGATTTGTAATTTTTTTTATTTACTTTAACTTTATAATCTAGTTAACTCTTATTAATACTTGTTAAGTTAAATTTTATTAGATCGTTCTTTTGCAAAAATATAAGCTTACTATTTGCAATTAAGTTTCGACTTAATCTTTTATCTATTATCGAACGCTATTAATATGTAAATTAAATATAAATTGCGTAATTATATTGCGCAAATTTAAGTACTTATATATTTTAGTTAATTTCTAGATTGTATTGCTTTAATTAAGATATTTCTAAAACAATATTATAACTATTTATTTTTACTATATTAAAGATTAGTTTTTTGTAATATTGTTAAATAGCTATTAATAGTAATTTTTTCTCTTTGTTTACTTTTTTATTTTTTTTAAATAATAAGTTTTTATTTACAATTACTAGATTATAAGCGTTAGACTTTTTTTAAATAAAGTATTTTTCTCTTTCTACAAAAGCTTTAGTTATAAAATTATCTATTATATTAGAATTAACTATTGCTATAAATTAACAATTGTTAATTTTAATTAATATAATAAAATATTGTACATATATTATTAAATTTAGTTGTTATTATTAAGCTAATATATTGCATTTCTTTAATACACTCTTTATTAAAAAATTTAGACTTTTTTTACTTATGTATTATAACTTTTGCTTTAAACGTTTGTTTGCGCTAAGCTTTCTTCTATTGCTAGATTGTTAACTTTAATTTTCTAGAAAATTAGTTAATTTTATTCTTTTCTTCTAGATAAGTCTAACATATATTATTATAATATGCAATTTAACTAAGATTTGTATATATTATAAGATTTAGATGTTCTATAATAATATTAGATATATTCTTTTCTATAGTAGTATTGATTTCTAGCTTTTTCTTGTATTTATTTATAATCTTCGATAAGCTAATTAAAGTCTTAAGATAATTTATAATATATTTTATATATTTATAAAAGTTTTTTTAGTTATACTCTTTGTTTAAGTCGATAATTAAATTATAAGATTTAATAGTCTTTTAAAGTATTTAATTAGTGTGATCGTTAAACTAGGTCGAACACATTCTTTTTTGTTCAATCCGAGGATTCGAATAGACTTCTTCGTTTAACTGGAAGCTAAATTAATTAATTGCGCTACGCAAACTAGTTTAAATCGAACAATTCCTCTTTTGTATAAAAGCACGCTAAATTCTCTACAAAACGAAGTAATTTTGATAAAATACGTATAAAATACAAGAAAGTTATGAATTTTTTAAAATTTAAAATTTTTTAAAGTTAAGCTTCTCGAGCCCAATTACTTAGCGATTCTCTCGCGAAATCGAACCCAACGATTAGGCTATACTTAATTAACTTTTTGCATAAATATAAATATCTTGCTTAATAACATTTTATTTAGAACTTTCTATAACTAATTTAGATTCTCTACTAGATAATAGTTATTATTCGATTTAGTTTTAAAGATATTTATCTCTATACTGATTTGCTCTTTAATATTGTTCTAACTCTAAAATATTTCTCTTAATATAACATTAATTTGTTGACAATTTATTAAGTTTTATAATTGACAATCTCTTGCAAAGTAACTCGATTTATTATATAAATAGCACTTTTTCTAGAATTTGTTATCTTGTTTTTCTCTAAAGTTCTTTTCTTTATATTGTTAAATAAAATTTAATTTTATAAATACAAGCTTACAATAGTTTAGATTATTGTAGTTCTAATTAGAACAAAATTCTCGCTAATAAAATTGAATTGTTAGCTCAAAGAAGATTTCTATTCTTTTGTAAAATTAATTGTATTTTTTTTAATAACTTTTATATAATTTGTTGTCGAAATTAATAGCTACTTCGATAAGATTAAATATATTGCTATTAAACTTATTATTACGCATAATTTTGTTCTTAAAATTGTTCTTAAAGTTTTATCGAAATATTGTTATAAGTACAATATTGTTTTACTTAATAAAATTAATATATTTTTGAAATTTTGCTATGTAGTCTATTGCAAAGATTTGTTAAATTAAGTACTAAATCTTTTTTTTGCAATTTGTTTTTTGTTAAATGTTTCGAAGATTCTTCGAAGCTTTCTCTTGAAATTACTAAAATTTGTAAATATTATATAAGAATTTTTGTTATAATTCTTTAGATATTTGCGTAACTTTAACTTAAGTTAATGCTAGACTCTTTCTCTAAAAAATATTGATACAAAAATTGTCTTTTAATTTGTTAAAATAAAATAGAAAATAAAATAAATATTTACTTGTATAAGTTAGTTCTTTAAGTCGATACAATCTTTATAATAGATATTAGACTTATTAATTCTTATCTTGTTATCTTTATTAAACGTTAATCGACATAATATTAATAAGCTAGTACTTAAGATAAAAGCGCGTTAATTTGATACAAATATTCTTAAAATATTTAAAATATTATACTAATACTTTTGTAAAAGATATTAGAAAGAATTTATATTATCGAAAAAAGTTGTAAATATCTTTAGATAATACAAGCAATTACTTAATAATAAAAGATTGCAACTTAATAGTCGTAATAATAAATTAAAACTTAAAATAAATTAAATACAATTTATAAGAGAGTTGCGTTCGAAAGTTATAAATCTTTTTATTATTTAAAATTTAGAATATTTAAGATATTTAAGAATTAAGCTATCTTAATTATTTTAATTTTATTAATAGATTTTTTCTTTATAATTGTCTTGTAAAGAGCAATACGCAATAAATAATATTCATTAGTATATAACTTATAATATTGTTTTGCAATAATATTTATATTAAAAAAAAATTATATAATTTTTATATTTTTAATATATTTTTATTAAAGTCTTTCTAGTAAATATATAATTAATATTATATTTTTAAGATTTCGATAAAAAATAATCAAATCTTTACTAAAAATATATTAAAAGCTCTAAGATTTCTATATTTTTTTAGTTTTTCCCTAAATATTATATTAGCTTTAGAAGTTTTATTAATAGCAATTAATTTTTAGATTTAATAACTATTTATTGTTGTTAAGTATTAGATATACTATTAATAGATATTCTCTCTACTAGTGCGTTATTAACTATAAATAAGAATTTTTATTTATTGTTATTTATAATAATTATCGCTAGTAAGCGATGCGATAAATAATGAGTGTGCATTACTAATTAGGATAGATTAGTTATCTATTGTTTGCTAGCTACATAAAGTAGAAGTCAATTCTAACGCGTTGTTTCGTGACAACATTATCTTCTGTTCTTGCAGCTTTTTTTGATGTCTTCTTTTGTTACCCTTAGCATTATAGTAACAGGCGCCTGCCATTATTTCGAGGGTGTTTCTATCTCTCGCTAGCAAACCTAGTTTTATTACATCGTATATAGCATTAAAAGCTTCTTTGGTTTGTAGAGCATTATCTCATCTTTACTCGTCGCTTCTAGCGCAGTATCAAGCTTCTCACTTCTTACATTCACGTCGACGCCTTTCACCAGAAGTACTTGGACGATCTTCTCCCACCTTTCAAAGTCGTACGACCTATATGACGATATTCTCGCCATCGAGATTATGGCCGCGATCAATGGCGTTTCATACTCTCCACCTCTTAGCTTGACATTAGCACTATTTTCAAGCAGTAGCTCCACTATACTCAGGAAGCCGTTGCAGGCTGCAGCATGCAACGTCGTGCCAAATCTCGAGGTCATTGCATTGATATCGGCTTGTGCTTCAGTAGAAGGGTGACAACGCTCAAAGATCGCTCTTCGTCTACTCCAGATTCGAGACCCATGGCACTCTGCAGAACTATCCTTGTCTTTTCGCACTGATCGTTGACGTTCGCACCTTTTCTTAGCAGAAATCCCACCATCGGCGCGTTGTCATATATGATTCTCTGGCTCTCGATTTCGTGGGACACCCCTAAGCTCGCCGCCGCAGCCAGTATGGCCGTCCCATGAATACCGCTTTTAGCATTCAAGTCCGGCCCTTTGTTCAGGAGCATTTGAACAGTCTTGATACGACACTTGGCCACCGCTGCATGGAGTGCAGTACCACAACGACTTTCCTAAATGCTGGTAGTTACTCTTGCGCCATGCTTGGGCAGTCTTCGAACCTTTCCTATACTCCCGGTATATGCCGCGGCTTGAAAAGGCGTCACTAAAGACCCTCCTTCATGGTTGACGTTGACCCCTAACCGCAGAAATAGGCAGAAAATCGCTAGGTTGCGATCGTCCAGCTGCAATAAAATTGCATTTGCATGAAGCACACTTCCATGCTCGGGACTATGTTGGTGAGGATTCGCTGCGTTTTGAAGGAGAGCTTGAATAAGCTTCATGTTATTATTGTTCGTCGCTACATGGAGTGGGCTCCCGTACTTGTCGCCTGTGAAATATACATCAGCGGTTTGCTGTCGGTCAGAGACGGAATCAACCTACTTATTGGTGCATTCATGTTCGTCTTCAAGTCTAACAACCTTCGAACTATGTCAATCCTATTTTTGGAGCAAGTGGCATTCAGCGCAGATCCATGTTTCCCTCCCGTGGTATCAACGTCGGCGCCGTATTTTAGCAGGAGCTCCATCGAGCTAAGGCTGGTATCAAACACTCCAATGCATGATTGAAGGGCCTAGCCACCATTCACATTAGGCTTGGTCTCTCGGTCGAGGAGCAGCTTCACCGTTGATCTTTGATTCAGTCGGGCCGTCTCACTTAGAGGGGTGATCATTTGCTTCGCATTGGGAAAGAGCTCGGAGGTATAGGGACTTCCAAGTCGTTCGAATTCAATAATACTATTGATGTTGGCGCCATGTGTCAATAGGAGATTAATCATCTCGTTGTGACCGGTCTCCGCTGCTTTTACGATCGATCGGGCTAATGCGTGATCGAAGTCGACAGCATGATGCAGGATGGTTCGAACAACGTCTTCTTTGCCACGATGTATTGCGACCACCAACGCATTTATTGAGTCAACCTCGAAGTGTACACCGAGTTCGAGTAATAGCTTCACAGTCTTTTCGCCAGCATGCGCAGCAGCATAGGACAGCGAGCTTCCGATCGTACCAGGTAGGTAGACTTTCGCACCACGTTCTAGCAGGAGCATTATCATGGGGATGTTATCTTCGTTAGCAGCACGTGCAACAGCTGTTCCTCTTTTGGCATTACAGGCGTTGACATCTGCTCCGCGTTCAAGTAAGATGTGAACAATCGTCACATGATCGTTCTTAGCTGCGACTTGCACGACAGTACGCATGTCGTTTGGTCTCTCTCCTTCAATATTCGCGCCAGATTCGAGGAGGAATCGAACAATAGAATTATGTCCTTGATCTACTGCTAAGTATCGTGGGGACCCATAATCCGAATGTGGTTGGTTGATGTCACATCCGACTTCTTGTAAGCGCCGAACAATGGTGAGGTTGCCGTTGTAGATCGTTCATACTTGTTAGTGTGTGATTCAGAGCAGACTGTACAGCCAGTATTGCTAAAGAGCTTCGCTTTGAGCCAATAAGAGATCTCAATGACATAACAGAACAACCGACTGGTGCCTTTGCAACATATTAGGGCTCTTCCACACTGTTTTATTATGCGCCAGGCAGGTGAAGTTGAAACTCCCAGGATGTTCCCACTTGATTGTGCTTATCGTATTTGTTACTGGATTACTTTGCAAGACACCAAGTTTGATGAAGGAGGGATACTTATTAGCCGAAGGCAGGCATTCAACTTCTAAGTCAACAAGTTTCTGCATCTCTGCTCCTCTCGCGATGAGAAAGTCGAAGATAAGAAGATTGCCATTTGAGGCAGCTAGTTCTAAGATTGTCTTGCATTGGCATTGACTAGAACCAGTCAATTCTGCGTCGTTGTCAAGGAGAAAATGTGCATCGTCCAGATTAGAAGATCTAACAGCGGTGACCAGAGCCGATTTATATCTTTGTCACGAATAAGGATCTGGATCTGGGCAGAAATTCACGTTCGCTCCATAGTTAAGGAGGAGCTTTATGAACAATATAGTGTCCTGGAGCCTTGAAACTGCGAAAGACTATACAGTCCTTCCATTACTACCTGCACAAACATTCGCGCCCTTGTCCAGCAGCAGTCTTGCTACAGGTAGATTTCCTGCTTCGATAGCTATTTGTGGTGGTGTTATAGGCCTACAACAGTCAAGATCCGCGCCATGGTCGAGAAGTGCTAGTATGATACAGTCAACCTTCGCTATAAGCAGTCGCTTTATAGGCAGTATCGTCTTACAGGCAGCAAATATGGTGGAAATAGTCGATTTTGATGATGATTATCGCAGTTTTAGTCTATAGGGAGAGGCGATAGATCCTCGCTTATTTTGATGGGACTACTTATAGAGAAAATAAAGAAAAATCTAATTTCTCCCTTGTAATGCAGGCTTTATCGATCAAATTCTAATTAGATTTTTTACATTTCTTGTCTTCGTATTTCGTATAATCTTAAGATGTCTTCTTTTACTACTTTATTGCGTGCATTTATCTTAATTAAGTATAGAACAAATTCTTCGCAATCGCTTTTAACTATAATAATATTATTGCTAAAGCGACAACAAATTGTCTATTCTTTATATCAAAAAAAAAATTACGAAATCTTTACTTTTCGCAAGCTTTTCGCGAAACTAGATTGTTATTTTATAAAAAGTTTGCAATTGTCTTTAAGACTTAATTCGACAAAGATAATCTAATCAATAACATCTATATACGTTAATAAAATATATTAGAAAGATATCTACTTAAACAATTAAATTCAAGCTACTTACAATTGTAATTGCACTAATAAATAAATCAAAATAAAAACACATTATTTAAATAACAAATATAAAAGAAAAATTAACGCATATCTATTATTAACTAAGTTTTAAAGAAAATAATAATACTCTTTTATTAAAAGCTTTATTTAGTTTTTTCTTTTTAAATGCAAAATTAATTTAAGATGTCGACAAAATAATTTAATAAGTATAAAGCTCGCTATTATATATAAAAGCGTTATCGATATAATAAATTTAATCAAATTAATTGCGAATAACTTGCAAAGAATCTAAAGAATATACAAAACAATATTAAGAGTTTATTAGATTCTAACTTCTTTTCTAATAATTGCTACAATATAAACAAAATAAATCTATTCTAAATAACAATATTAGAGACAATATTATTAAACAAATCTACTAAAGATATTAAAACAAACAAAAAAAATTATTGTTATCTTATATTGCAATATTACTAAATCGCGTAAACTTAAATTGTAAATAATAAATAATATTAATAATCTTTGTGTCTTTAGTATTTATAATAGCAATGCGAACAATTTACAAATAATATAATAATTTAATTGCAAAATCTAGATAATTACAAAGATATTTGAAAAGTATCTAAATCAATTTCGACAAGAAATAAACAATTAAAAGTGTATATTTTTAATAAATAACTTTGTAACTTACAAAGTTATTATTAATATATATCGAAAGAAAGAAAATAAATTTATGCAAAACATTAAGATTATCTTTCTATTAATTAATATTATAAGCGTATATTAATTGCTTAATTAAAATATTATTGTTGCTTAAAAAATCTAATATAATAAGCAATAACTTTAATATTATGTTAACAAGTATAATGCAAAATCTATTAAGCGCAATCTACACAAAACAATAAATACTTTTAAGACAATAAAATAAATAATAGAAGCATAGAAGTTTAATGTTATTATCAATACTATTGCTAACTATTAACTTAAATCTACAATATCGACGACGAATTACGTTGTATCTATTGAAAGACAATAAAATAAAACTTATAAAAAACAAATAGTTAAACTATCTAAGATAGAGCAAACATTACAAGACGCTTATATATAAATAATCAAAAATATTATTGCTCTTAAACGCAATTAATATGTATTAAATTTCTTCTTTCTTAATTTGATCTATTACGAAAGATTTATTGTTAAGATAATAATAAACAACAATATTAATATTGTAACAAATATTATAATGCAATATTAATTTATCGAAATATTGACAAAGAAGACGAAGATAAAGACGAAGACAAATATGTTAAGAATTAACATTAATTAAACTTTAGAGACTTTAAATATACTCTAATTATACGAAAAATAACAAAAGAATAACGAGATAAAAATAATTAGACGTTTAGATCTATATAGAAGAACAATAGAACGTACAAAGATGTTTGATAATAATTAAGCAACTCTTGATCAATAGATGTACTAAACGATTAATTACACAATCGATTCTAAGTATTTAAAAAACATGTTTTAAATTTTAATTACGTTCGAGAGATTTATAAGAGAGTATATTAGATTTTGCGATAAATAGATGACTATTTAATATACTTTCTTCTTCTTATTTTATTGCTTTATGTAGACACGTAATCTTGTCTAATTAAGAGATAAACGCTAGTTAAATACAGCTTAGCGTAATTAGATGTTAAGATCTTCGATGTAAGCAATCTCGCGTTATAAGCAATTAATTGTCCCGAAATATTAACTACTTATAACGAAGATTAATTATATATATATTTTTAAGTTAAGCGATTAGAACTAAAGTTGTGTCATAATAGTTATCTATAATTTCTACAAGACGACAACTTGATTTTCTATCTAGTTTATTGTTAAGATTTGTCTCTTTAATTAATAAAATCTTCACAAAATCTTCGAGATCTATGTTAATAATTGCTTGAAGTAATATCAAGTATTAAACTTACTTATAAGAGCGTTTATTCTCTCTTGCATTAAAGTTTACATTTTGATCTATAAGATATCTTGCAAAAAATATATATTTATTAAGTATTAAATAGATTGCACAACTTTACTTAATACAATTATTTAATTGCTTTTGCAAGAGTTAATTGTAAAATTACATTGTACTTTATATTAAACATTAAAGTGTTATTTGTTTGTGTTAAGCAAATTTAATTAAACAATCGCGAGAATATTTGCATTTAAAATATCAAAATTTAAAGATTTTTTTATTCTCTTTATATTGTTGATTTATGCAATGCGTTATTACGAAAGTTGTCGCAATAATTATATTATTTGTAAGACTCGCTTTACACTTTTTTTAACGTTAAAATCGTAACAATCGAGTTACTTTTAATAGAGATGAAAAAGAAAAAATTAAACTAGTTGTTTCTAACATTAATTGAATTATTTTAAATTAAATTACTATTTAAATTTTGAATGATAATTTAATTAACAAACATTACTTGTTTAAACAAGTTATATTTATGCTTTTTAATTACATTTAACTTAATATTTTATTAATTAAATAATCGTATTAAATAAAGTTGCGCAATCTATTTATTATTTCTTTAAGAGTAATAATTAAGAATCTTATTATATTTAAATTTATATCGAAATCTAATAACGTGTTACAATTCTATTTAGAATTAAATTAGTATAAGAAGTTTTTAGAACTTCGTAATACAAGATATAAGTACGTATAGATTTAACATACTTAATAATCTTGATAGATTGATCGTTGGGCCAGGAATCGATATCAACTTTCTGACCTGACCCGAATACTTGGTATCAACTTTCTGACCCGACCCAAATACTTGGTATCAACATCGTGACCCGACTCGAAATCGACCTAGATCAACGATTTCTTGACTTGGCTCGATCGACTCGCCAAGCAATCAAAAATGACGTCAAAATGCCAAGATTTTCTATTTTTAAAAAAATTCGCATTATTTGAATTACTAAAAATAGTTTAAAAATAATAACGCACAAATAACGTACAAATGCATTATCTAAATGCATTACTATATAATATTATAAACAAATTAATTAAATTAATCAACTTAATTAAGTTGATTAATGCACTTTTTTAAAAATAATCTAAATTTTTCGAGTCTTGGCGAGTTGGGCCAGGTTATACGCTAAATATTTCATATCTACCCTTTGATTCGATCCAAATACTTGGTATCAACATCGTAATTCAAATCGACTTTTCGATATCAAAATTCTAATCTAATCTAGGTCTTGACAAGTTGAGAATTCAACTTGAACTTGATGACTTAGCCCAACGCGATTAGTTTAAATCTTGACAACTAAATATATTAAGCGATGTTTAAGAAGCTTAATAAGTTTAGACATTAAATATATTAAGCATTTTAAACATAGATTTTTTTTATTAATATATATAGATTTCGAAAACAACTTTTTTATAAATTGTATTTGACTTATTTTAAGTCTTTACTTATTATTACTTTGATTTATTGAATTATCTATAAAAATTTATTAAACATAAAATTATTTATAATTGCAATTTTTGTTATTAAATAATTGCTTACATTGTTTAAAGACGTTTGAAAATCTCTTTGATAGTATAATTTTCTCTAATATCTTTTACGAACGTACTAGCGTAATACTTTAAATATTTTAAGAATGTTTCTATTAAATTAATGCGTTTCTATCTTAAGTATTAGCTTAATAACATCACGTCAATTCTTTATTAATAAAGAAGACAAGATAAAAATTAATAGATTTAACGTCTATTATAAAGATTAAATCGATTTAAAGAACTAAATTATGCAAATAAATATTTACTTTATCTTTTATTTTATTTTAATAAACAAGAAGACAATTTTCGCATTTATATTTTTTAGAGAAAGAGTTTAATATTAATTCAAGTTAAATTTACGCAAATATTTAAAGAATTATAATAAAAATTCTCGTACAATGTTTATAAACTTCAATAACTTTAAAAGAGAGCTTTGAAAAATCTTCGAAACATTTAATAAGAAACAAATTGCGAAAAAAATAACTTAGCACTTAATTTAACGAATCTTTGCAACAAATTACGTAACAAGATTTTAAAAATATATTAATTTTATTAAGTAAAATAATGTCGCACTTATAACAATGTTTTAACAAGATTTTAAGAACAATCTTAAAAACAAAATTATACGCGATAACAAATTTATTAACGATATGTTTAATTTTATCGAAGTAATTATTAATTTCGACGATAAATTATATAAGAGAATTATAAAAAAGCGATACGATTAATTTTATAAAAGAGTAGAAATCTTTTTTAAATTAACGATTAAATATTAATAAAAAGAATCTTGTTCTAATTAGAAATATAATAATTTAAATTATCGTAAATTTGCATTTATAAAACTAGATTTTACTTAACAACACAAAGAGAAAAACTTTAGAAAAAAGTAAAATAACAAATTTCAAAAAACGAATTATTTATGTGATAAATTAAATTACTTCGCAAGAGATTATTAATTACGAAACTTAATAAATTGTTAACAAATTAATGTTATGTTAAGAAAGATATTTAATAGCTAAAACGACATTAGAAAGCAAATTAAGATAGAGATGAATATTTTTAAAATTAAATTAAACGACAATTATTATTTAATAAAGAATTTAAATTAGTTATAAAAAGTTTTATATAAAACATTGTTAAGTAAAACATTCGCATTTACGTAGAAAATTAATTAAGCATTTTAGAAAATTATTAAATCTTATAACTTAATTATTAACTTGAACGAAGAATATAACTAGAAGAATTTTCACAAATGCATAAAAAACATTACGAATTATTTCGAGACTTTAATTAATTTATTAAAGATTATAAACAAATGCGAAAAAAAACTAGAAAACAATATTACTATAGAAAAGAACATATTTAATATAATAATAAAACAATTAAATTTTACAATATATGCAAATCTTAATTAAACAATTTGTTACAACGACTTATGCTAAATTTATCTAAAAGAAAAGAACAAAATTAATTAGTTTTTTAAAAAATTAAAGTTAGCAATTTAGCAACAAGAGAAAACTTAACGTAAATAGACGTTTAAAGTAGAAGTCACAGCACAAAAGCAAAAAAAAATCAATTTTTTTAATAAAGAATATATTAGAGAAATGCAATATATTAGCTTAATAATAACAACTAAGTTTAATAACGTATACACAATATTTTATCACATTAATTAAGATTAACGATTGTTAATTTATAATAATAATTAGTTTTAATGCAATAAATAATTTTATAACTAAAGCTCTTATAAAGAGAAAAAAGTACTTTATTCGAAAGAAGTTTAACGCTTACAATCTAATAATTGTAAATAAAAATTTATTATTCGTAGAAAATAAAAAAGTAAATAAAGAAACGAAGTTACTATTAATAGTTATTTAGCAATATTACGAGAAACTAATTTTTAATATAGTAAGATTAATTATTTACAATATTGTTCTAGAAATGTTTTAATTAAAGTAATATAATTTAAAAGTTAATTAAAATATATAAATATTTAGATTTGCGCAATGTAATTACGCAATTTATATTTAATTTATGCATTAATAACGTTCGATAACAAATAAAAGATTAAATTGAAACTTAATCGCAAGTAGCAAGTTTACATTTTTATAAAAAAACAATTTAATAAAGTTTAACTTAACAAGCATTAAGAAAAATTAATTAAATTATAAAGTTAAAATAAATAAAGAAAATTGCGAATCTTCTAAAAGCTCTAAACTATCTAGTATAGCAAGGAAATCGCTAAAATATATATTACGAATATATAATAGTTAAAAGCATTTATTTTAGAAAAAGAAAACAATTAAGATTTTATCTAAATATTAATCGTAAAATTACAAGATTAAACTTAAATTAAATAAGCAATTTACGTTTAAACTTATATATGCTTTATTCGAAAAAAAATTAAAAATACTTCGCGAATATTTAAAAAAAAACGAAAAAAAAAATTTATAAAAAAATTTCAATTATAGACAAAATACTTAATTCTTTTTGTATTTAAAAAGAACGAAATTCTTTATCTATGTATTAATTATTAAAAGTTAAACAATATTATAATAAAAAATTAATATTTATTATTTAATATTAATAAGCATCAAAATTAATTATTGGAAACTAAATATTTTATTAAATTAAATTTACAAGAAACATACAATTAAATTAGAATAAAAACAAGAAAAAAGTAAAAAATAACTTTTTGTATACAATATAAATTATATAAATATATAATAATGTTGTTCGAATTTATAAACGTCTTAACAACGCATTAAAAAAATATATTACGACAATATCTAGATTAATTTGTTATAATATATTTAAATAACATTATAATTTACTTAAATATTTTAAAAGAACATATAAATTATATTTTTAAAATACTAGAATATTTAAATAACATTATAATTTACTTAAATATTTTAAAATAACATATAAATTATATTTTTAAAATACTAGAATATTTAAATAAAAAAAATTTACATTTTAAGTTAAAGAAATGCGAGTTTTATTAAAAAGAAATTAATTTTCTTAAATTTGTTATTAAACGACATAAAATACGCATAAATTTCTTCAAAAAGTTACGAGCAATTAAAGAATAAAAATTATTTATTAATGTTAAAAATATTTAATTCTTTCTAAATTTTATAAATTACAACAAGAAATTTATTAAAAATTACTTTGTTAACGCAATATTATTAACAAATTTTACGAAAAAGAAAACGTCATAAATATAAAGATTAACGAAAGTGAAATTATTTTAGAATCTTAAGTTAAAATGCTTAGAGAAACTAGTACTAAAAATGTATAATTTACAATTATTAAATAAGACTAAAATTAACGCATTAAATTTAATTATTAATGTATACTTTAATTAAAAGCATAAAAATATATAACATTTAATAATATATTTTTTAAGAAAACTTTTATTAGTTAAACAAAATTATAATATTTACAACAAGAAATTATTCGCTATTGTAATCTTTTTAAAATTATAAAAAGTATACATCGAAAAATTATTACAACTTACAATTTTTATAAATTATAAGATTTTTTTACAATTTATTATTATTAAATAATTTAACAAAAAATAAATGCGATAATTAAAGTAATTCGAACAATATAAGTTTAAAATACAATATATATATATTAGACAAAAATAATAATAAAGCAAATGTATTTAACAAAAGAAATAATTATATAAAAAGAAAGAAATCGTTTAATTATAATATACTTAAGATTAACAAAAACGAGTTATTATTAACAAACAAATACGAGCTAAATGTTATCTTATAAATATTTAGAAATAATAAGAAAGAATTTTTAATAAAGAAAGAAAAACTTCAAATATTTATCGACAAAATTGACAAATGTATAAAAGAACATTATAATAAATTATTGCAAAAACATTCGAAAATAAACAAAACTCTTTAACTTTTACGTTAGCATTGTTAGTTTTTTCAAATAAAATAAGTTGTTAAAACATACATTAAACGATGTCTTAATTATTAGCAAAACAATCATAATACATATGTAAACTATAACGAAATTCAATATTAAAAATTATCTACATTGTTATAAGATAAAATTACGATAAACTTTATTATTAAGTTGTTTAAGTTAACAAATTTAGCAATTAAAGACAAATATAATTCGATACTAATAATGATTGACAAACTTATTAAGTATTTATATATTATCGCATGCAAGAAGAAGTTTATAGCAAAACAACTAAAATATATTGTATTAAATCGACTTATACGATATTACAATATATTTAAAGAATTAATTAATAACAAAGACAAGTTCTTAACGTCTAACTATTAAAAGATACTTTTATTAATGTTAAAAACAAAACTTCGAATATTTATTATCTATTATTTGATCATAAATAATTAAACAAAAAGAACAAATTAAAGTCTTAAGCAATATTTGCGACATTATGTTAACAATACTTAAAATAATTAAATATTATTATTATCTATAATTTAATTAGCACTAAATGCAAAATTTTTAAATATCACTAAAATAACTTTATTCTTCGTTAATTATAATAAAGAATTTAATCTTTTTAAGAGAGAACGAAAGCATTTATTAGTTTAATTAATTATCGAAAGAGTAGCAACACTTAAAAAGATATACGATAACATCTTAAAAATGCAAGAAAAATTCATTAAATATTAGAACAAAAAACGAAAAACGACATCTTAACTAAAGAAAAGAAATAAAATATATCTTTTTAAAAAAAATCTTAAGACAAGAAAATTAAGGTTAGGGTTAGGGTTAGGGTTAGGGTTAGGGTTAGGGTTAGGGTTAGGGTTAGGGTTAGGGTTAGGGTTAGGGTT